>Ga0153996_1000048_pt1 | contig 77898 bp, 69 predicted proteins | sample TSNC080MetaG_FD_104728 | JGI IMG/M metagenome (GOLD analysis project Ga0153996, IMG submission 104728) | Attine ant fungus gardens microbial communities from North Carolina, USA - TSNC080 MetaG | ecosystem: Host-associated > Fungi > Mycelium > Unclassified | place: USA: North Carolina, Lumber... | reverse complement strand
TGTTTTTACATAGAATTTATTAAAATGTGCAATTGTATCTTTGTGTTTTTTAAATGCTACTGATTCAATTGCAAGAACAGCAGTAATTGCATGATAAATGGCATAATATGCTCTATTGTTAGCTGCACGTAAATGATTTCCCGAATAATTACTTTCGGCTGTTTCCAAATCTTCTTTTGCAACATCCATTCGGTGTAATGCCAGATCTTTTGGCGTACCTAAATCATTTAAGCTATGCGGCATATAAAGATACCCCCTCTTTTTTAACATTGCTGTAAAACGGATATGTTTCTACCCAATATTGAAAATGATCAATATTTTTTACAATTGGCATAAGTAATAAATCATTATCCAAACTGATATCAAAAGTCAATCTAGAGAGTTCCTCTGAATACTTCTTGATTTCGATATCAGAAAGATCAACCAATATCATAATATCAATATCCGAATCAGGCATAAAGTCACCTCTCGCATAAGAGCCGTATAATATGATACTCTTTAAATGGGTATCATATATTTCTTATAATTCTTTTGTATATTGTGATAATATATTTTTAATCGTATTTTGCATGAGGCACACCACCTTCCTAATATGTTTATTATAGCCAATTATTGTGGAAATCTCAACTACTTTAATAAATATATTATTCTCATATAAAATTGATAATTACCTGTCCATCAACCTGAAATCACATAAATAAACTGAGGCTCAATCATTCCCAAAGTTCTTTATTAATAATCCCCTATATATATAGCCATCTTTTATATCTTCTTTTTCCGGCAGCGGACGTGTATCAATCATGTTATACTTCGCATATAACCTTTTTTGAATATTAGAAATAAGGATAGGTAAACCAATGCAAGAATAAAAATGGGCAGTGTTTTGTACTTGAAAATGAACGTGGGGTTCCGTCGTATTACCGGAATTACCGCACTTGGCAATAACATCACCTCTTTTTACCTTCTGTCCTTTTTGTACAATTACACTCTCAGGCATAAGATGACAAATAGCACTATATTCATTTGAAGAATGTTTTATTATAATTCGATTACCGCCAATATCAGGCGTATCTGGGTCAGTCTGCCCATCGCTCATTATGCGGCAATCAGAGAAGTTGTTTTTTATTGAAACAATTACACCGTCCGCAGGGGCAAGGATGTCTTTTCCATAACAATAATAGCTTCGCAAAACCTTCTTATCTCCACGATAGCTCTCACCTTCTTCATCCACAATAATGAAATCATAAGCAAAACGTTGTGGCAGAATTTCCCATGAATGGGATGTGTTTTTTGTAACACCGCCATTTCCTGTATACCATTCGCCATCAAACGGCAATGCATACTCTACTTTGGGGACATAACTATCAATACTATCAATATCCTTGTTTCTGTATTTTACCGTTGCATAATTTAAGCCAGTTACTTGTAATACAATCTGACCTAGAAAACGTATATTCATATGGTTTTCCTCCTTTAAATGATCTGTACTTAAAGACCTTTAAAACAAGCTCTAATCCCACACCTAAACATTAAAAGTTCAAGAATTATTAAACTCATATCGACTACTCCTTCCACTGACTAAATTCCGATTTGATAGCCTTATTATAACAAGCTATAAGATTGAAAAATAGCCTGTTTTTTATTATACAAAAACTGCACCAACCATGAAAAATTGATGCAGTCCTTATAAACCCTTATTTTATGCCATTCTTAACCGTTTTTTATTTCCGAAAACATTCCTCGATACTCACCGCCACAGCCACCGTAGCACCAACCATTGGGTTATTACCCATCCCAATAAGTCCCATCATTTCCACATGTGCCGGTACTGATGAAGACCCTGCGAACTGAGCATCTGAATGCATACGTCCCATTGTATCCGTCATGCCATATGAAGCCGGACCTGCAGCCATATTATCCGGATGGAGTGTTCTGCCTGTGCCACCGCCGGAAGCCACTGAAAAATACTTTTTCCCTTGTTCAAGACATTCTTTCTTATAAGTTCCTGCTACAGGATGCTGAAATCTTGTAGGGTTTGTCGAATTACCGGTAATTGAGACGTCAACACCCTCTTTATGCATAATGGCCACGCCCTCTGTAACATCATTGGCCCCATAACAATTCACCTTTGAACGAAGTCCTTCAGAATAAGATTTTCTGAAAACTTCCTTAACTTCACCATTGTGGTAATCCATATCAGTTTCTACATATGTAAAGCCATTGATTCTTGAAATAATCTGAGCCGCATCTTTTCCAAGTCCATTTAAGATGACACGCAACGGTTTCTGACGTACCTTATTGGCCTTTTCGGCAATACCGATAGCGCCTTCTGCTGCCGCAAAAGATTCATGGCCTGCTAAAAACGCAAAGCACTCTGTTTCTTCTTCAAGGAGCATCTTTCCTAAATTACCATGGCCCAATCCGACTTTACGTTGATCCGCAACAGAGCCTGGTATACAAAAAGCCTGAAGGCCTTCACCAATGGCCGCCGCCGCATCAGCTGCTCTTGTGCATCCTTTCTTAATGGCAATAGCTGCACCAACAGTATATGCCCAACATGCATTTTCAAAACAAATAGGCTGGATACCCTTAACAAGGTTATATACATCTAATCCAGCGTCTTTCGTTATTTGTTCAGCCTCTTCGATGGAGGCAATTCCATAGCTATTTAAAACAGTATTAATTTTATCTATTCTTCTATTATATGATTCGAATAAAGCCATTCTTCTCTTCCTCCTCGATTATTCTTTTCTTGGGTCGATGATTTTAACAGCATCTGCCACCCGGCCATATTGTCCTTTTGCTTTTTCTAAAGCAGTATTCGCATCATCACCGGCTTTAATAAAATCCATCATCTTGCCAAAGCTAATGAATTGATATCCGATAATTTCGTCTTCAGCATCTAAAGCGATACCGGTCACGTAACCTTCGGCCATTTCTAAATAACGAGGTCCTTTCTTTAAAGTACCATACATCGTACCTACCTGGCTCCTTAAACCTTTCCCTAAATCTTCAAGGCCTGCACCAACAGGCAGTCCATCTTCAGAAAATGCAGATTGGGTACGGCCATAAACGATTTGCAAAAATAGTTCACGCATTGCAGTATTAATCGCATCACAAACCAAATCAGTGTTTAATGCTTCTAAAAGCGTTCTGCCAGGCAAAATTTCAGATGCCATTGCAGCTGAATGAGTCATTCCTGAACATCCAACAGTTTCAATCAAAGCTTCCTGGATAATCCCCTCTTTAACATTAAGTGTTAGTTTACATGCTCCTTGCTGGGGTGCACACCAGCCTACACCATGAGTTAAACCTGAAATATCTGTAATCTCTTTTGACTTTACCCATTTTCCTTCTTCAGGAATTGGTGCTGCACCGTGGTTTACACCCTGTGCTACCGGACACATCATCTCTACTTCATGTGAATAAATCATTTTGTGACTCCTTTCAAAATATGTAATATAAAATGATACCGCTACGTTTTACGTATGGTGTATGACCGTTAAAAAATAATCATACTTTACTTTATTTTCGCATTTTTTTACCAGTTCGTCCAGTATTTTTCAATAAATATAAAGTAATTAGCATGATGAACAGCTTAAAAATAAATTAAGAACAAGCTTCTAGGCAAAATGCACAAAATTTCGTCAAATTTCAATGCAACCTAACTAATAGTATTTAAGACAGTCATAGCAGCCGCATATAATACGAAAAGGATTAGCCACAAATCTATCCATTTGTTTTTCTTAGGTTTATCATCTATGATATATGCAGCGGGCAAAGTATCAGGTTTCTTTTGAAAAACTGCTTTTATAGAACGTTTATTAATTAAATAGGTCACATAAATAATAACCATAAGAATGCCTAAGCAAATCAAGGCTGTAATGGTATAACTATATAAGACCGCTCCCATAGCCAAGCGTTCATCAGCAATCAGCTCCGCCTGAGCCTCTATGCCACTATTTGAACTTCGATATACGGCATAACCATTTATGACTGATGTTGCATTGTATATAAAATGCATAATCATTGGTACTAGCAGCGAATCAGCGGCCTCCATCATTAAAGCAAAAATGATACCTATAAAAAAAGCGTAAAACATCTGATAAAAATTCATATGCATTAATGCAAATAACATGGCACTTAAAAGAATTCCCTTTTTAGGAGAAATCCTAGAATATGTATGATATAAAACGCCTCTAAATAGTATCTCTTCACCTAAAGCTGGTAAAATGGCTGTTGCAAATAGTGCAAAACCAAGTCCTGCCGAATATACTGATGACATTGCATCAGTCAAATTATTTTGAATAAAATATGATGAAATAACACTTATAAAGGCAGACACCGGGTAACATAGCATAGCTGCCAGGATTGATAAGAGTATGGTTGGGATATTAATTGTCTTGATACGTAAGACCTCGCTTATATCTTGCTTCTTCACAAAAATATAGGCAATTGCCGGAATACTTAGCACCATTTGGAAAGACATAAGGGCAATATTATCATTAGGTATAGTTATTAAAAGAAGTTGTGTTATAATTCCAAAGCCGGTGGTTATTAAAAGCAGCATATGAGCAGTTGATATTTTTTTCATGCTTATCTACGCTTTCTTGGTTTTCTTGACAATCTCATCTATGGACTTATAAATACTGTTTTCTGGGATGAAGCCACGAACCATCGATGTAGGATAAACCTGACTGCATTTTCCGATAACTGTACCTGGATTTAGGACAGAATTACAGCCTACTTCCACATTGTCGCCTAAAACAGCCCCAAATTTTTTAAAACCAGTCTTTATACGCCCTTCGGAGGTTACAACTTCAATTAGCGTTTTATCAGACTTTACATTTGAAGTTATTGACCCTGCACCCATGTGAGCCTTGTATCCCAGTATGGAATCACCGACATAATTATAGTGAGGTACTTGAACCTTGTTGAATAAAATAACATTTTTAAGTTCCGTGGAATTGCCCACGACAGCCCCTTTTCCTATGATGGCATTTCCTCTGATAAATGCACAATGGCGCACCTGGGCTTCATGATCAATGATTACGGGGCCATTAATATAAGCGCTGGAGAAGATATCCGCACGCTTGGATATCCAAACATTCTCATCTACTTGATTATATTCATCCTCACCCAGCTGCTTTCCCAGTTCAATAATAAAACCGCCTATATCTGGAAGTATCTCCCAAGGGTATTTCACTCCATCAAAAATTTCTTTTGCAATTGTTTCATTTAATGATAATATAGAATTTATTCCTATTCCTTCAAACATCAATTTTCCTCTTTTCTACAATTTAATCTCTTTAAATTATAAGCTAAGCCCTACCCTAATTCAAGTATATTCATTTATAAAACTAACATTCGTTGATATTTTATTGTTAACAAACACAAAAAACCGGTCCACAGGAACATATATTTCCTTGTAGACCGGGTTAATATCCTTTAGTAATTCTTTGCCTGAAGCTCAAAATATGCTTTTGGGTGAGCACATACAGGGCAAATATCCGGAGCAGAAGTCCCTATATGAAGATGGCCACAGTTTGCACATTGCCAAACAACCACATCTTCTTTTTCAAATACTTTATTATTGTTCAAATTATCAATCAGCTTGCGATATCTTGCTTCGTGTTCTTTTTCGATTTCCCCGACTGCTTCAAAGAGATATGCAATTTTATCAAATCCTTCTTCTTTTGCTTCTTTTGCAAATGTCGCATACATATCCGTCCACTCATAATTTTCCCCAGCAGCAGCGTCCTCTAAATTGGCCATCGTGTCAGGTATGCCATCATGTAATAGTTTAAACCATATTTTTGCATGTTCTTTTTCATTATCCGCTGTTTCTAAGAATAACTGTGAGATTTGCTCGTAGCCTTCTTTCTTAGCCTTGCCGGCATAATAGGTGTACTTATTCCTCGCTTGTGATTCTCCGGCAAAAGCTGCCATTAAGTTTGCTTCTGTTTTTGTACCTTTTAAATTTGACATATTACTACTCCTTTCAAAGTGTATTAAACAGGAATCATTCTTGTTTTAGTATATTCTATCAATATTCCCTCTAAATGTCAATTCTTTTATCATCTCCCAATAGAATAATCATATTCATCTTTTTCGCTTTTTTTCAGGCTCAATTACCTGTTTTTGATAAGCAAAGCATTCCTTGGCTGCTTCCCCACTTAAAAGCAGCAGGCAAATTAAATTTGGAATAATCATCAATCCGTTCATCGTATCCGAAAAATCCCATACAACTTCCAACGCTTTCGTAGCTCCCACATATGTCATCAAACAAAAAACCAAACGGTATAATTTTATAATATAATCTTTCTTACATAAATACTCCAAAGCTTTTTCACCATAGTATTCCCAGCCTAATAATGTAGCAAATGCGAACATAGCAATACCTATAGTAATCAGCCAGCCGCCCATGTCACCCAGTACTGTGGAAAATGCACAAATCGTCAGTTCTACCCCTGTAATTAATGACCCATTGGCATCTTGCATACCCAAAACACCAGAAGAAGCAATAACAAGCCCTGTGATGGAGCAGATAATCATTGTATCAAAAAAAGTTCCGGTCATATTGATATAACCCTGCCTGGAAGCAGAATCTGTCCTAGCAGCCGCAGCGGCAATAGGCGCTGAGCCAAGACCGGCTTCATTAGAAAACACCCCCCTGCTGATGCCCCACCGCATTGAAGAAAAAATAGTTGCTGTAATCGTTCCCCCGACACCTCCGGCTACTGCCCTAACCCCAAAAGCCATCCTAAAGATTTCTGCAATACCTGCAGGCAAGTTTTCAAAGTTCATGACAATAACTATAATCCCGGCAAGAAAATAAACGACACCCATCAATGGCACTATAATACTGCATACCCTTCCAATATTTCTGATACCGCCAATTAAGACTGCAAATATTAATACCATAACTGCTAACCCTGTGTACCATGCAGGCCAGGCAAAAGTACTGCTAATGGCCTGAGATATTGAATTTGCCTGTGTCATGTTTCCAATTCCAAAAGAAGCCATGACAGTAAAAAAAGAAAAAAATATCGCCAGTATTTTGCCTAGCCCAGGTATTTTTATACCATTTTTCATAGTATACATAGGACCGCCGGCCATTTCTCCTTTACGATTTTTCTCTCTGTACATAACCGCCAGTACACTTTCTCCATATGTTGTTGAAAGCCCAAACATAGCACTCAGCCACATCCATACCAGCGCACCCGGACCGCCAGATACCATGGCTGTTGCCACACCAACGATATTGCCTGTTCCAATGGTTGCTGCCAGAGCAGTCATTAATGATTGAAAAGAGGATATATCACCTTGTGCAAAATCCTCTTTTCTCTCCTTTTTGAATATAGATTTTATGGCATATCCTAAATTTATCCAGGGAAGAAAATGTAAACGTATTGTAAGAAAGATACCCGTCCCCACTAATAAGGCCAGCATTGGCGGTCCCCAGACATATTCATTTAGTTCAGATAAACTCAAACCCCTTCATATCCTTTTTCAATAATGGCTTGTTATATTCATATTTCTAAAAGCTTCAACCTATACCATAAAAGAAATTAATTGCTGATCTGAAGCAGTTTGCTTTTTAATTCTCCTTCAATACGCTGAAGTTCCACTTCAGCTTCCCGGCGTTTTTGACGGCCTTCATTCTGAATTCTTAATACTTCATCTAAAGTGGAAATCAAGGACTCGTTGGTATATTTCAACGTATCTATTTCGACAATTCCTCGTTCAGATTCTTTAGCTGTTTCTATTGTTGCGGTTTTTAATGTAGCAGCATTCTTCTTTAGAAGTTCGTTGGTCATATCCGTAACTTCTCGTTGCGCCTTGGCGGCTTGTCCAGAATGGGTCACGCCCAATGCCAATACCATCTGACTCTTCCACAGAGGAATCGTATTAACCAATGTCGACTGTAATTTCTCTGACATCAAAGTATCATTCCCTTGTACCAGACGTATCTGAGGCGCCATCTGGATACAAATCATCTTCGTCAATTCTAAATCATATATTTTCTTTTCAAAGCGGTTACACATTGAAGAGAAATCTTTAACGGCCTGTGCGTCCTCAGGCAGCCCTGAATTACGGGCTGTTGCTTCGAGAGCCGGCAGTTCGACAGTTACAGCATGATTTAGCTTCTTTTTACCCGCGATGACATACATGGATAATTCTTTTAGATAATTCTTATTCAAGTCATACATCTTATCCAGCATTGCAACATCCTTTAATAGCTGAATCTGATGTCCTTCCAGAACGGAAACTATTTTATTGACGTTTGTCTCTGCTTTGGCATATTTAGCCTTCATAGATGTCAGTTTATTGGAGGTTTTCTTGAAAAAGCCAAAAATTCCGTTCTGCTCCTCTTCGTCGATATCAAAATTTTTCAATTCTGTGACGACATTTGACAGCATCTGTCCAACTTCACCTAAATCTTTTGATTTCACATTATCAAGAGCGCCCTCTGAAAAATCAGCAATTTTCTTTTGTGCACCGGCACCATACTGTAAAATCAAATTGGAATTGGTAAGTTCTATTTGAGAAGCAAAATCGTCAACCATCTTTCGCTCTTCCTCAGTCAGGCGGCTCTCATCAATATCAATGGCTGCCGCCGCTTCCTCATCTGTTATTGCAGAAGGAACTTGTCCGGCAGCGTTATTATCTTTAAAAGGTTCAAAAGTTAATGTTGGCGTTTGATTTATTATATCCTTGATTTCATCACTCATCATATTCTACCTCTCGTATATGGTTATTTATATTTATTTAAAATCCTTTTCTGTCAATCCTTCTCGTTTAAGCATTGTCTCAAGGACAGAAATATCTGTTGTTATATCCATCGCAATATCTACAAATAAGCTGTCATATAAATTCTCAAATGCTAAATTAATCGTATCCAGCGTCTTTTCAATCTCGGTTTTAGCCGTTGTGATATTATCCTTCTGGATAGCCTGTATAGCTTGATTATCCAAATCCTTATAAGTATTAACAAGTTTTAAAGTTGTCGGTAAGTAGTACTCGGTAAACTTTCGGATCTCAGCAATCTGCTCCGGATGGTTTTCGATATATCCAAATATTTTTTTAATGACTGTCTCGAGCCTGAATAACTTTTCAGAAACTTCTTCTCCAAGAATAGCATCATTAGCCTCTCTAATCTGACGGATATACTCTCTGCCTTCCAAAACAACCTGTTTTATATTTTCATCTATAGTCTTATCTTCTGTGATAATGCTCTGCCTATCTTTCTGTTCGACTTCTTCTCGCTTACGTCGCTCTAATTCAGACTGGGTACGTAAATACTGCTGATACACATCATAATTCAGCATAAGATGAGTTTGCTGTTCATCAATATGGCCTTCTATAAACATCCCTCTACGGATCATGCGTTTTAAATCCTTGACAACATACTTCTCAGAATGGCCGCTGCCAAAGGTCAGCTCCCTGATTGAGCAGAAAGCTCGTCCGTTAATTTTGCGAACATATCCGCGGAAACGTTTTAACCTGCGTCTCAGGGATAAGCCTTTCAGGTGCATAAACAGTGCGGTGAAAAATATCATCAGCATTAAAGCCAGTGCATCTCCGGTAAACCTAGCGAGGGAAAAGATAAGAAAAAGTAGTGCTGATACACCCATTCCGATAGAACCAAAAACGATACACAACACCCCGGAAACTCTTCCGGCCGGTGAGCGGCTAATGGAAAAGTTCTTATCTGCCCGTTTAATAACTTCACTTCTGGGCTGCCTGAGTTCTGTTCGATTTGTATTGACATATTCTCTGTTAGAATGTTGCCTATTGCCATATTTTAAGTCTTCGCGCCGGCTCCCACCGCCGTTGCCGTGACGTAATTGCCTGTGGACTTCGTCTATTGCACCATTAACCGTAGATCTTATATTACTATTTAGTTTTTCAAAATCCATTGTGTTTACGGCATCCTGAACTACAGAATTGATTCGTTCACCGATGTCCGAAAAATTGTTGCTGCTCAATTTAAAATTCCTCCTTATCGTCTCACTATTTATGATAAACGAAAAAGAGGAATTAGTCTAGTATTTATGTAATTTTTTATGATTTCTTAATTTATTTTAATGTATTAAATATTCCGGACATCATCATATTGGCATTATGCAAATCTTCTGCCCATCTTTCATTACCAACATACCAAAATTCGGTAACATACTTTCTGACACCCAGGCTCCAGGCTGTTTTAATCATATCCGTAAAATTAACATGACCTGTACCAAAGGGAATTTCTCTGAATTTGCCCGGAACCGTTTCTTTAAGATGCATTGCAACAAGATGTCCTTTACCTGATTTAATATCTTCATATACATTTGTGCCATAAGTAACCGATGCGTTTTTCAGATTCCCCGAATCAGGATATACATTTAAATATGCCGAATCTACTATATTTACATATTTCATCGCTTTTCCAACCGTATTCATGAACTCTGTCTCCATTGTTTCAAAGCCTAAGATTACACCTTCTTTGGCAGCTATTAGTGTTGCTTTTTGTAAGTTCTCTAAAAAACGTTTCTTTGTTTCTTCGTTGGATTCTTCATAATAAACATCATATCCTGCCAATTGAATAATCCGGATGCCTAAGTCAGAGGCTAATTGTATGGCCTTCTCTGTAATCTCCATACTGCGGCGGGAGGTTTTAAAATCTGAACTTCCCAGAGGATATTTCCGATGGCCGCTAAGGCACATGGTTTGTATCCTTAAATCCTTCTCAGCCATGACTTTAAGCAGTTCAAATCTTTCCTCCTTACTCATATCAAGCCTGGCAAGCTTCTCATCAGTTTCGTCAATGCTCATTTCTAAAAAATCAAATCCGGCCTCTTTCGCCGCGCTTAACTTATCACACCATGAAAGTTGGCCTGGCATTGATTTTTCGTATAAACCTAGCGTATATGCCTTCACCATTACACTTCCTTAAATTATTCTCTTTTAACTTGGCAAACGGAAACATTATGGCTTTTTAGTAGCTCAATCACATCCTGAGGCGCCTTTTCATCGGTGATTAAATGGGTAATATTTTCGATTTTCTGGCTTATAAAACTTGAATTTATACCAATCTTCTTATGCGTTGCCAGTATATAGGCATTACCTGTAACATGCTTAAACATCAATTTATTGATAGGGACTTCGTTCATAATCTCAGTAGTCATGCCCCGTTCCGGTGATAAACCGCTGCAGCCCATAAAACTTTTCTTTACAGTAATTGTCTCTAAATTACGTAAGGCAAACTCACCTACCATTGCATATTTAGGGTAACGCAATTCCCCGCCTGCTAATAAGACAGATACCGATGGCGGTACCTCTATATTCATGACACGCCCATTATTAGTAATAACCGTAACTCTCTTATCCCCTAAATATCTTATCATATCAAGGGCAGTCATACTTGTATTGATAAAAATACTGTCTCCATCTTCTACAAGACTTGCTGCATACATTGCTATCTTTTTTCGATAATATGACCCGTCATCTTCATTAGATTCATGATTGGCAACCAATGATGCTCCCCCATAGAACCGCTCAATTTTATGCGCTTCCTCCAGCACCTGTAAATCTCTACGGATCGTCAAAGGGGAGACCTTCCATTCCTCTGCCAGTTTATCAACTCTTATTTGTCCTTTTTCCTTTAATGTTTCTAGTATTTGATTTCTTCTGCTTTCTACCAGTATACGTTCTCTTTTCATGAGTTCTCCTTCAATATAAAATCAGTTAAATATTCAGTTTATTCATATTATATGAACTTTTTGAATATTTGTCCAGTCGAATATGAACTCTTAGAAATCTATTATTTCGTGATGATATATACGGCGGCTTCATTTTTTGTATGATTTGCCGAAACGAGCAGGACTCTGTCTTCCTCATATACCAATGAAACATTAGCTGTTCCCACGCCTTTTTCGATTATGTGGGTTTCAAACCGGTTTGTAGCTCCGTTATACTGGATATATGATAGTTCACATTCCTTCTTTCGTATGCCTAAAACCACCGTGGGTGTACCGAAAACTTCTCCCGCCCAGACGGCATGGGCAAAATCCATTTCGTAAGGATAGGTATATATTGTCTCATAACGCCTGTCATCAATAATTTTTCTTATCTCCATCACATTTCCATGGAATGGCGTAATCACAGCATACTCGTTATCCCCATCTTTATCCATATCATAGACAGCAACATCCGATACCCTATCCGCCATCAGCTGCTTAACTTTCCAGCTTGACTTTCCACTTGGCGGTATCACAGTATAAATACCAGAATCACAAGTGATAAAACCCGCCTGCGTATCTTGATAGTAACCTCGGCAATAACCGTGATTTTTTAAGAGAAAATCCTTAATTGGTTTTATGTCCATCTTTTCATTTAAGTTATCAGGGAGCCCACCTACCCATACCATACCAGGATCACTCCAATCATTTCGTTCCTGTTTGCTGCAACACAAGGTGGCTCCGATAAAATATAGTTTACCTTCAGACTCTAAAATATCAAATCTGTGCACGTATGGCAGTTTCAAAAAGTCCTTAACTACCCACCGGCCATCTTTATATCTGCCCCAAACAATCTTTGCATCTATTGAATTAAATCCAGGAAAGAAATTCTGAATCGCCAAAAACTCTCCGTTGGTTCCGGGAATCGGGACAAAAGACATCGTTCCGCCGCCTTTTTCCCAGATCACTTCTTTGTCCTCAAAGTTCTCTCCTGAATACGCATAACAAGGCCCATCTATTTCTTCGCTGGCTAAAACAACTTTTAAAATGCCGTTTACTGTTACATGACCGGCGCAATAGCACCTGTGCATCTGATCTAAAACTTTTTTTTCTATCCTCATACAATTCCCGCTTCTTTTATTTTTTCTTCCATTTCCTGCTGGGACATTACATTTTTAAGCCCAATCACTTTAACTCCTTTGGCCTGTGCATCTTTAAACATATCAACAAAATTCAATGAGCAGAGGACTACGTCATATTGAGATGCTGCGCTCTTTCCTTCTGAAATTGAGCAGTGATGAATCATGTTTACCTGCAGATTTAATTTCTTAATCACTTTCTCTGCCGTCATTTTCGCCATCAAACTTGTTCCTGCACCATTGGCACATGATACTAATATTTTTAACATTTTAAAAACCCCCCTACTTATTTTGATTTATTTTTATTTGCTTTATAAGCTTCATAGTCATTCGTGAGCAAGAAATAGTTATCTTTGTCCGCACGATATTGTAATTGGGGGATTGCAATCAGCGCAATAATTACAATCGCTACACCCAAATAGCTCAAATACTTCATAACCACTGTGAGTATCGGCCAAACAACAGCCCAATCCCACATGCCTAAATATCCGCCATAAGCGGCCATTCCGACCCAGCCGGCAATAAGAGCCGATCCAAATACCTGACATAATCCTGAAATAAACGGCAAGATTATTGCAGCCTTCATACCACCTTTATTATTGGCATAAACAGCAATTGTTGCATTATCGAAAAACACCGGCACGAATCCGGCAATAATAAGTACAGGACTCTTCAATAAAATCAATGCTCCGATGGCCAGAAATTGTCCAATAGCACCTGCAATAAATCCTATTGGCACTGCATTTGGTGACCCAAAACCATAAGCAACCGCACAGTCAACACCCGGTACTGCACCCGGTAAAATCTTATCTGAAATTCCTTTAAATGATTCTGTCAATTCAGTAACAAAAGTACGGACGCCTAATTGCAGAATAGCCAAATATACTGCGAAATTTAAACATGTTTTTAATATGTAAAATAAAAAGCTTTCACTTCCGCCCATAAATTCGGCGCCGACCAAATAATCCTTACCCAATATTAACAATATTACACCAAAGAAAATCAGCATCAAGATTGATGTACAGACCATATTTTCGTTAAAAATAGACATAAATCCCGGCAATTCAATATCTTCAAGCTTCTTTGAACTATTTCTACCATTTTTCATGCCGCTTTTCCCCATCTTCTCTGCTATTTTTGAGAATAATGCGATCCCAAACATCTGCTGATGGGCGATACAAAAGCCTGCACCATCGGTTAATTCCTGGGTTGGCTTAACGGTCAGATTACATCCAACCGCCCAATAAAGACCGAGAATCACTGCCATAACGATTAAGATAGCCGTGTTATTTGTGACGAGGCCCGGCAGAGCAAAAAGGATCAGCCAAAATGCTGTTGAAGCCTGCTGTACCTGGACATGGCCGGTAGTAAACACAGCACGAAGCTTTGTAATTTTACTAAAACGCACTAAAACAATATTAACAATCCATGCGATAAGAAGAAGAATCATAACATTTCCAAATGTTTTTCCAAAAATCTCCTCCACACCGGCAGTTACTGCATTTTGCCCAAAATAAGGATCAATAACTGTTGCATTCATATTAAAACGATCTTTTAGTCCCACAAGAACAGGACGGAAGTTGCTGACCAGCCCGCTTGAACCGGCTGCCAGAATCATATAGCCGACAATAGCTTTAATGCCGCCGCCTAATACATCATACCATTTTTTCTTAAGTAGTATATAACCAAACATTACAATTAAGCCAATTAAGAATGCCGGCTGTGTCAAAATATTATTTGCGAAGTATTCCCAGATTTTCATAACTATGTTCATTTTTATTCCTCCCTGATCTCCCTAATAACTTAATTATATACTTATTTATTTTTACTCCAATTCCATTAGTTCTTCCAGAGATGTCACTTTAAGTAGTTTTTCTACAAGTTCTTCATTCATCAGCATTTCAGATAATTTCTGCATATTTTCCAGATGTTCTTCATGATTACATGATGCCAAAGTGAAAAATAATCTTGCATCTTTTTCAGGGTCATCTTTATCAAAACTCACAGGCTTATCAACTTTCATAAAACTCACTGCAGTCTTGTTAACGCCAACTGCACCCTCTTGGGAATGAGGCATTGCAATCCCTGGCATGATAATGATATAAGGACCATATTTTGTCACACATTCTATAATCTGATCCGCATATACTTTATCCACCGTACCATCCTCTTCCAGAGGACGGCAGGCTATACGGATGGCCTCCTGCCAGCTGTCTGCTTCCTCAATAAAAATGTAATGCTTTTTTTCAACAAATTCACTTAACATTTATCCTTCCCCCTTATAGAATAGATCTGAAAGGTACATTGGGCTCTTCGGTAAAACAGTCTTCAAACCCACGTCGATAGTGATATTGCCTTCTGCCGCTATCATTGGGATATATAAATTTACCGCCGACGTCCCAGATAAACGGAAGAAACTGATAGTTCAACGTATATTTTTTAAAATCATATAACATAGTTATTTCAGCAGGATCTGCCTTAAAATTAGTCCAAACATCATAGTGGAAAGGAATAACCACCTTACATCTGAGGGCTTCGGCCATTCTTAGTATGTCTACTGATGTCATCTTATCCTGGTTCCCTACAGGGTTCTCGCCATAAGAACCAAGGGCTACATCAATATCATAGTCTTTCCCATGTTTAGCATAGTATGTAGAATAATGAGAATCGCCACTATGGTATATACTTCCTGCCGGCGTTTTAATCAAATAATTAACCGCCTTTTCATCCATGTCAGTCGGGCAGATGCCATGAATATCTTCATCAGTAGTTACCAGGCATGTTCTATCGAAAGAATCCAATACAATAATCTCACAATCCTTAACCCGAATCACCTCTCCCGGTTTGACAATCCTGCACCTTTCCTCAGGGACGCCATAGCTTAACCATTTCTCTACACTTTTAGGCGGGCCCATAAAAGGAATATCCCCTTCACAATTCTTCAACACCGCCGCCGCAAAAAAAGGATCAATATGGTCATTATGATAATGCGTTGACAATACTGCATCTACCCTCGTAACAGCAAAAGGGTCGAAGACAATAGGCGCTGCCCTTAAATTAGGCTGTGTCAATACCCCTCCTGTCATGTTCCGCATCTGATGATAAGGCGCCATATAGTTACTTTTTTGTGTTCGCTTACCATTGCCGAACCATAAATCAACAGCGATATTTGTCTCATTCTCACTTTTAATCCATAGTCCTGTACAACCTAGCCACCACATTGCAAATGTACCTTTTTCTACTGATTCACTGTCGATTTCTTCATTCAGCCATGTCCCCCACTCTGGAAAAGCACCTAATATCCATTTTTCACGGGTAATTTCATCAATCTGGCCCACCAACATTCCCTCCTTTTTATAAAAGCAATAATAAATATTATTACTTTGAATGTTTTTTTTTTATTTTTATATTATATAGCTTTTATATGTTTATTTCAATGCATTTATATGATTATTTAGATGTTTATATGATTATTTATATATATTTTTCATTTAACATAGTATTATGCTCAATTTATTCGACTTAACGCATGTATTTTAGGTACTATTCACATTTTTATACGAACATTTAATAAGTTTAATCATATAATCCTTTTTAAATTACTCAAAGGTTTAGGTATAATAAATAATAAAAAAAAGCAAATAACAAAGCGGCAGTTGAAACAAAAAAACTGCCGCTTTGTTATGATTTATGATGTCTCCTATTTATTCTCTACTATGAAGCTTGCAATATCATCAATCACTTGTTGATTCATTCTTTGAGCCGGAACATAATCCGTTCCGGCATTCTCTTTGAGGCCGGTAGTAAATAAATGTGTCAATCCTTCATAAGATTTAAGGCTCCAATTTGATTTACCCGCAAAAGCATCGTTCCATTGTTTAAATTCATCCATTGTTACCTGATAATCTTCTTCTCCCTGCAAAACCAATACCGGCTTTTCAATTGTCTGGGCTTCGGCAATGGTATCATAGGCTTCAAGAAATTCCCAATAAGGCGTGTCAAGCTGTTCCTCCAGCGCGGTCAATTGTTCAGACAAAGATTTTTCTTCTTCTTCAGTCACTTCACCATCAATACTTGCAAAAAAATCCAACTGATATCTGATAACATCACTAAGCTTACTTACACAACCCGCCATGATAATATATCCATCAGCATCAGCTTCACTGGCAATTAAGGGCATGAGATAACCTCCCAGGCTGTGTCCCAATATATAAATCTGTTTTGAATTAACACCGTCCAAGCCTTTGACCATTTCGTATGCTGAAATTACATCATTTATTGTTTCATCATAAACGGTGAAATTATCGTCAGACATTTCAGGATATACATAATTCCTTTTGTCATAGCGGTATGTTGCAATTCCCTGTTTAGCCAGGCCCCATGCAATATCTCTAAAGGGTGTATTACCTTGTACATATTCATCTTTATTTGTAGTCCCTGAACCGTGGACTAAAATAACAACCGGATACTCTCCTTCTCCTTCCGGACAAGTCAGAATTCCCGGCAACTGATGTGACTCATCAATCACCAAGGGTACTTCTGTTTCAATTACATTGTCCGGTGGCAATTCCGCTTCAACGGCAGATGCATCAGGTGATATATTTAAGGAGGCTATTTCCCCGTCACTATTAATGGCAATTGATATTTTAAATCCCCCGCTTTTAAAAACACATGGATATACAAATACACTATGGCCTTGTTGAATAGCGGTTTCAAATTCCTTTATGGTTTCAAATGTGCCCAGTCCTTCTATTGTCGATTCTATCTTTGTCATTAGGTCGTCATTTGCAAACGCTTCTTCAATAGCAGCATCATAAGTGAATTGCTGACGTAATTTTTCATATTCTTTATTAACCAAAGTTTGTACATATTCATTGGCAATCGCTTCGTGCTCCGAAGGTATTTTATCCGAAATTCCTGATTCGCTTTCTGGCTCTGTTCCGGATGTAGCTGTATCCTCCAGTATATCCTTTTGATTATCAGCACAAGCCGCAAACGATAGCATACATATTATTATTACAGATATCATTACTATTTTTTTCATAAACTTCCTCCTCATACTTCAGTTGATTCCCTTATGTCAATAAATTTAACAATTCCTCAGGTTGCGAAACAATAGCATGGGCATTGTTCATTTCCAGTTCCTCGCGGGTTCTAAATCCCCACAAAACACCGACAGTATACATCCCAGCATTATTGCCGGTCTGCATATCAACATTCGTATCTCCGATATATATACACTCCTCGCATCTGACATCAAACGTTTTGGCTATGAAGCAAGCGCCGTCAGGATTGGGCTTCTTTGGGGTATCTTCCGATTGGCCTTGGATATAATCAAAATAACCCTTTCCAAATAGAGCTTCAGTTACTTCAACGGCCTGCCTATGAGGTTTATTAGATAAAACAGCAATACGGATTTTCCTTTTCTTTAATTGCTCCAATACCTTTTTCACTCCGTTATAGGCACTTACATTGTACATACTGTTATCTTTAAATATCTTTTTGTAAGTACAATAAACATCTTCATAAAGTGTAAGCGAATCATCACCGGCAGCCTTAAGTGCCCTTTGTACCAATTTATCGGCACCATCGCCAGCGAAATAATTATACCGGCTAATCCCAAGAGGATTTAACCCCACAGATTTCAATGCTAAATTTGCTGAATAGGCAATGGATTCCACCGTATCGGCAAGTGTACCATCTAAATCAAAAATACATGCTTTAAATTTCTTATTTAACGCACTCTGACGTTTGAAAATATACATCACATAGAGTATTCCACTGATGAAAAGAGCCTGCTCGTCAATATTAAATGACGGGTGGTGATTCGGAAAACATTTAGAGATATCTTTTGAACCTGCACCAACAAAAGCAAAGACACCCGGTACATCTTGCTGATAATGGGAAAAATCTTCACCTAGCATCATTTTAGGGATATGTACCAGCGTTGATTCTCCAAGAATCTCTTCGGCTCCTTTTCTCGCTGACAGGCTTAATGCTTCATCATTAATTACAGCAGGATGTTTTGAGCGCCGATAATCTACCCTGGCTTGAGCGCCGTAAGCAGCCGCTGTCTGACACGCCAGCCTATCAATAGCTTCCCTGATTCGTACACTTTCGCTTTCAGAAAATGTACGCACTGTCCCTTCAAGGACTGCTTTCCCTGAAATAATGTTGTATTGGGTGCCCGAACAAAATCGCCCAATGGTGATTACTGCCGAATCAATTGGATTCGTTTCACGGCTGATGATGGTTTGGATATTTAAAGTTACGGCAGCCGCCGCTACGGTAGCATCAATACATTGATGAGGTTTTCCCGCGTGTCCTCCCCGTCCAAATATAGATATCGTGAACATGTCTGTTGAGGCCATCCTCGGGCCAGGTTCGATAGACACTGTACCCACTTCCATATCTCCAAAAACATGGAGTCCAAATATTTCATTAACGCCATTCAAATATCCTTCACTGCAAATCCTTTTGGCTCCCTCGCAGTTCTCTTCCGATGGCTGCCATATTAAACGTATCCGTACATTAAGTTCCTCTTCATGAGCCTTTAAAACTCTGGCCGCTCCTAAAAGCGCTGCCATATGCGCGTCGTGACCGCAGGCGTGCATATGGCCTTCATTCTTTGATTTGTAGGGAATATCATTCTCCTCTGTTATTCTAAGGGCATCCATGTCCGCCCTTAATGCAATAACATAATCTCCGGTCCCGATTTCAGCAACTATGCCCGTTCCGGCAGCGGATATATATTCAACATGTAAGTTATCCAATTCTTCTTTTATTCTATTAGAGGTTTCATATTCACAAAACCCTGGTTCCGGATGTTCGTGAAAATATCTGCGTAATTCTATCATGTAGTCTCTTACTTTTTCAACTTCTTGTTTAATATCCATCAAAAATCCCCTTTTCTATCATTAATTATATTCTATCATAGAAAAAGGGGTTACTCAATGGGATGAATAATATATCCCTTGATGAATTTCTATGCTTTTATATTTCTTGAAATATTGTAAATTAATAAAAGCTATGCTATTCTAAAAGCATATCATTTTACGGAGAGGAACTTATGTCGCTTTTTACATTCAGTATCAATACACAATCGAAAAAACATATATACATACAAATATATGAATACATTAAAGAAGAAATCAAATCCGGCAATTTAAAATACAATACTAAATTGCCCTCCACACGTTTACTGTCTCAGCATTTACAAGTAAGCCGCAATACCATAGAAATGGCCTATGGGCAATTGATGGATGAAGGGTATATCATTGCACAGCCTAAACGGGGCTTTTTTGTCTGTGATATCAAAAATCTTATTTTTTCTCCCAGACAGCCTGTACTGCCACAAAAACAGGTTGTTTCCAAAGAAGAAACAACCAGCTTATACGAATTCTCTCCCTATGGCGTGGATTTAGAAAATTTCCCCTACAGCACATGGCGGAAAGTCATGAAAGATGTTCTTTACGATGATAGAAATGACTACTTATTTGAAGCCGGGCATCCTCAGGGAGATACCGCATTCCGACAGGCAATTGCCTCCTATCTCCATCAGTCCAGAGGCGTTAATTGTGATGCCGGTCAGATTGTTGTAGGGGCCGGTACTGATTATCTTATTATTCTTTTAAGTCAGATTCTTGGTAAGAATACGCATTTTGCCATAGAGAACCCTTCATATAAGCAGGCATATCGCATATTAAGTCATTCAGGGTTTCAGATAACACCAGTCAATTTAGATAATTACGGTATGCCAATTCAGGCTTTAGAAGAATCGGCAGCTAATGTGGCTTATGTGACCCCCTCCCATCACTTTCCCTTAGGTATTGTAATGCCTATTAAACGCCGTCTTGAGCTTTTGGCATGGGCAAACCAATATGATGGCCGCTATATTATTGAAGATGATTATGATAGCGAGTTCAGGTATAAGGGGAAACCCATTCCCAGCCTTCAAGGCATTGATAGTAATCAAAAAGTTATTTATATGGGAACTTTTTCTAAAGCAATTGCTCCATCTATGCGTATAGGCTATATTGTTTTACCTAAATACCTTTTAATAAAATATAAAGAAAACTATGCTTTTTATTCAAACACGGTTCCAAGAATTGAACAACATCAACTAACTGAATTTATTAACCGGGGATATTTTGAAAGGCATTTGAACCGAATGCGGAATATCTATAAGAATAAACGAGATTTGATTTTACAGAAGCTTTCTCCTTACCGAAATAAAATTAAAATTTCAGGTGAAAATAGCGGATTGCATATGCTTATTGAATTTCCTGAAGAAAGTGATGAAGCTATGGTTTTGCAAAAAGCCAGAACCGCCGGTCTTAAGCTCATTGGTCTTTCGGAATACTATGAAGTCCCTCCGGAATCAGATAATAAGCCTACTATTTTATTAGGATATGCAAACCTTAAAGAGAATCAAATTCAAAAGAATCTAGAAGTTTTTATAAATACCCTGTTAATTTAAAAGCGACAGGGTATTTTTATTTAAAAATCAAAAGTAAGCTGCCGGTACCTTCACCAAGGCACGCCCTAAGACAGCAGCATCCTGTCATTGGCAAATTCCCCTCCACTGGCCTGTTCAAATTTCTCCAGGAGATCGGCCACTTTAAGCTTTTTCTTTTCTTCACCGGAAACATCATAAATAAAACGTCCTTCATGCATCATAATCAGACGATTTCCTAAACGGATAGCATCCTTCATATTATGAGTAATCATGATGGCAGTCAGGTGATTTTCTGTTATAATAGTTTCTGTTAATTCATTAACTTTTCGTGCAGTTTTTGGATCCAAAGCCGCAGTATGCTCATCCAACAATAACAGTTTAGGATGCTTTAATGTCGCCATCAATAACGTCAAGGCCTGTCTCTGGCCACCTGAAAGCAAACCAACTTTTGATGTCAGCCGGGATTCCAACCCCAAATCCAGCGTCTTAAGCTTTTCAACATATTCCTTTTTTTCATGATGTCGGATACCCCATGCTAGCCCCCTTACTTTTCCTCTTCTGTATGCCATTGCAAGATTTTCCTGAATGGCCATTTCTCCGGCTGTCCCTAACATTGGATCTTGAAATACCCTTCCCAGTAATTTTGCCCGGATATGTTCAGGTTTTTTAGATATATCCACACCATCTAATATGATTTTGCCCGAATCAATAGGATAGACACCGGCTATCATGTTTAAAATGGTGGACTTCCCAGCGCCGTTGCCTCCAATAACAGTTACAAAATCACCTTCATTTAAGAAAAGATCAATACCGTCAAGTGCTTTTTTTTCGTTAACCGTACCACGATTAAAAGTCTTTTTCACATTAATTATTTCAAGCATCAAATCTCCCCCTAATTATAAGTCTTATTTGCTTTGATTTTATCTATCACAAATGGCACACACAAACATAATACAACGATAACCGCTGATATAAGCTTCATATCATTGGGATCCATACCTAATTGCAGTACGATAGCCCTGATCATAAAATAAATGATCGAACCAACAACCGCTGATGAGAGCTTGCTTCCAAAGGACTTAAGCCTTCCCATGATAACGCCGCCGATAATAATAGCAGCAAGGCCAATGACTATGGCTCCTGTTCCCATACCTATATCACCGTATTTTTGAGACTGGCAGATTAATCCCCCTGAAAAAGCAACTAGTCCGTTGCTTAACATCAGACCCATTAATTTAAGCAATTTAGTATTGCCACCAAGAGCTTTAACCATGGCTTCATTATTTCCGGTAGCCCTGAGGGCGGAACCGATTTCTGTTCCAAAAAACCAGTACAATGCGGCAATAATCAGGCATACTAAAACAAGTCCTAATCCCAAAGAAGCGGCTTTTTCAGATATTCCAAATAGATTAGCGGTACTGGTGAATATAGTATCGGTTTTCAAAAGTGGGATGTTTGATCGGCCCATAATTTTTAAGTTGATCGACCATAAAGAAATCTGGGTCAGAATACCTGCTAAAATGGCAGGAATCTCGAATAGTGTGTGCAAGAATCCTGTGACAAAACCGGCACACATTCCGGCCAATGCAGCAATACATAGAGCGATAACAGGATTCCAGCCATTAGTTATCAGTATTGCACATACAGAGCCTCCCAGCGCAAAGCTTCCGTCAACGGTTAGGTCGGCAATATCTAAAATCTTATATGTGATATAGATGCCGATGACCATAATCCCCCATAGAATCCCCTGTATCAAAGCGCCCTGCGCTGCAACTAAAATGCTTTGCATCTTTATCTTTCCCTTCCAAGTCAGTGTTAAAGGGTAGCCAAGATCGCTACCAATCTTGGCTACCATAAATTAATTCTATCTTATTGTAGTTTTTCTTTTAATTCCTCAGGAATTTCAATTCCTAATTCCTTTGCCACTTCCTCATTAATCAGAAGTTCACATTCATCTGCTGAAAGATACTCAACAGGCATTGACACTGTTTCTGCTTCGCCTCTTAAAACCTTTGCCGCCTGAGATGCTGCCAGTTTACCTAAATTATAATAGTCAATACTGTAAGTTGCCAGGCCTCCGGCTTCTAACATTCCAACTTCGCCAACGATAACCGGAAGTTTGTTTTCATTGGCAACCATGGCAACCGTTGTCATACCGGCGGCAATCATATTATCTGTCGGAGCATAGGCACAGTCAACTTTCCCTACCATGGATTCTACTACGGACTGAATCTCATTTGAACTGGAAACGGTAAATTCCTGCCAATTAAGACCTGCCGCTTCAATCTCAGCCTTCGCTAAATCAGCCTGAAAAACCGAATTAACTTCTGCTGAACAGTATAAAATGCCTACTGTTTTGGCTTCTGGTAAAAGCTGAGTCAGTAGTTCAATCTGTTCCTTAACAGGCGTCAAATCAGAAGTTCCTGTAACATTGCCACCCGGTGCATCATTAGACTCTACCAATTCTGCTGACTCAGCATCTGTAACTGCTGAAAAAACGATCGGAATATCAGTTGTTTTTCCTGCAACTGCCTGCGCTGCCGGTGTTGCAATGGCAAAAATCAAGTCTTTGTTGTCTGCTACAAATTTAGTCGCGATTGTATCACATGTTGATTGCTCATTCTGAGCATTCTGCTGGTCAATGTTAACCTGAATCCCTTCTTCTTTTAGTCCGTCAACAAAGCCCCGATTTGTTGCATCTAATGCCGTATGTTCAACTAATTGGATAATGCCAACTTCAAATACTTGTCCGTCACCAGCTGCCCCTTCATCCATTGTTTCATCTGACGCTTTGTCCGTTGTTTCTGCTTCTGTATTCTCTGTTGTGCCGGGCGCTGCTGTTTCGTTATTGCCAGAACCACAAGCAGCTAATGAAGCCATCAGCAACAGGCATGCGCTTAATAATGCAAATTTTCTTTTCATACTTAGATTTCTCTCCTTAGTTTTTCTTGTCTTATGAGAGAAATCATATAATATTTTAGAAAAAATGTCAATAGAAAACTCTGCCTATACAGGATAAGCGCCATTATCAGTATCTGCCGCCATAGGATCGATTTTTGTTTTTTGCGCTTCTCTGTATTTAAAGAACTCTTCTGCCACCTGTGGGAAGAGAGCATAAGATAGTATATCCTCATCCTGCTCTTTCCATCTTGACATTTTAGCTTCTATTTTGGCCAATTCCGGTTTGAGCAAATCTGCCGGACGGCAGGTAATAGGACTTTCGTCGCCAATGGCCTTCTTTTGAACCTCTTCGTTAAACGGCTTTACTGTCTGTCCGTATTCACCATGGAGCAAGGCTTTACTTTCTTTAGTAATCATTTTATAACGTTCGCCCATAATGACATTGAGGACGGCCTGGGTTCCAACAATCTGGCTTGAGGGCGTTACCAGCGGCGGTTCTCCAAAGTCCTTGCGTACTCTTGGAATTTCTTCTAAAACACCATAATATTTATCTTCTGCATTTTGTTCTTTTAATTGAGATACCAGATTTGACAACATACCGCCCGGAACTTGATATAACAAGGTTTTAATATCGACACCCATAACTTTTGGATTCAACAGGCCTGATTTTAAAGCTTCCTCTTGTATCGGCCTGAAATAATCAGCTATTTGGGCTAACAAGTTTTGATCATAGCCACAGTCATAAGGTGTCCCTTTGAAAGTTTCCACCATAACTTCCGTTGCCGGCTGACTGGTTCCCAGCGCAAAAGGTGACATCGCCGTATCAATGATATCGCAGCCTGCTTCAACAGCTTTTAAGTAAGTCATTGAGGCCACGCCGCTGGTATAATGGGTATGTAGCTGTATCGGCAGCCTGGTGGATTCCTTCAAGGCTGTAACCAATTCGGTAGCTTTATACGGTACAAGCAAACCAGCCATATCTTTAATACAGATGGAATTGGCACCCATATCTTCGATCCTTTTCGCAATATCTTTCCAGTAATCCATAGTATATGCTTCACCCAAAGTGTAAGAGAGCGCTATCTGGGCGTGTCCGCCTTCCTTAACCGTTGCTGCTACGGCTGTTTTAAGATTTCTCAAATCATTAAGGGCATCGAATATCCTGATAGTATCAATACCATTAGCGATTGACTTTTGTACAAAGTATTCAACAACATCATCCGCATAATGACGATATCCTAATATATTTTGCCCTCTAAGGAGCATTTGTAACTTTGTATTTTTAAATCCGTCCTTCAGCTTTCTAAGGCGTTCCCAAGGATCTTCTTTTAGAAAGCGCAGGGATGCATCAAAGGTTGCACCGCCCCAACACTCTACAGAATGATACCCAACTTTATCCATCTTATCGACAATTGGCAGCATCTGCTCTGTCGTCATTCGCGTAGCAATTAATGATTGATGGGCATCACGTAATATCGTCTCAGTTATCTTAACCGGTCTTTTAACTTGTTCAGACATTTTTAACCTCCTGATCTTCATATGATAATTCAACTAACTCCAAAAATCGCCATGAATACACCTGCCGCAACTGCCGTTCCGATGACTCCTGCCACATTCGGCCCCATCGCGTGCATCAATAAGAAATTCGTAGGATCTTCTTCTGCGCCTACTTTTTGAGAAACCCTGGCTGCCATAGGAACTGCAGATACACCTGCCGAACCGATTAATGGATTAACTTTACCGCCTGTAACTTTACACATCAGCTTCCCAAACAGGACACCTGATGCCGTTCCAAACACAAAAGCGATTAAACCAAGAGCAACAATTTTCAGTGTTGTTATATTTAAAAATGCTTCAGCACTGGTCGTGGCGCCTACCGAAGTGCCGAGCAATATAACAACAATGTACATTAGTGCATTAGAAGCCGTCTCTGTTAATTGCTTTACAACGCCGCTTTCTCTAAATAAATTACCAAGCATCAGCATCCCTACTAACGGCGCTGTTGATGGCAAAATCAAAACAACAACAACCGTCACAATAATTGGAAAGAGAATTTTTTCCAGACGAGAAACCGGCCTCAATTGTTCCATTTTAATCGCCCGTTCTTCTTTAGTCGTCAGCAGCTTCATGATTGGCGGCTGGATAATTGGAACTAATGACATATAAGAATATGCCGCAACAGCTATTGGACCCAGTAAATTGGCTTGTCCTAATTTATTTGCCAAGAAGATCGATGTCGGTCCATCCGCACCTCCGATAATTGCTATTGCCGCTGCTGCCATATCATTAAAGCCTAAGAGAATCGCTCCGATATAGGCAAAGAATATACCAAATTGTGCGGCCGCACCTAGTAAAAAGCTTTTAGGGTTTGCAATTAATGGCCCAAAATCAGTCATGGCCCCTACACCTAAGAAAATCAAAGATGGCCATAGACCCCATTCATCCCCTAAAAAGAAATAATGTAGCAGGCCTGCCGAAGCACTGCCATCTGCTGCCGCCTCTTCGATCGTTTTCATAATATCAGGATATATATTGACCAGCAGCATACCAAAAGCAATGGGGATTAATAATAACGGCTCATAATCTTTTTTAATGGCTAAATAAAGAAAGACAAAAGCCACGAAAATCATTATAAAATTCCCAACTGTCAAATTTAAAAATGCAGTTTGCCTTATTAAATTCCCTAATGTTGTTAATAAGTAATCCATTTTTACCTCCCATATTTATGTTTTGGGAATTCACATCAAATGTAATTCCTAGTTTAAAGTAGCTAAAACTGCATTAACTTCTACTGAATCACCAACAGCTACATTTATACTAGCTACAGTTCCATCTTCTGGCGCCACAATTTCATTTTCCATTTTCATGGCTTCTAATATGAGAATGACATCGCCTTTTTTAATTGTTGTTCCGGCACTAGCCTTAATAGCTAATATTTTTCCTGGCATCGGAGCATTAACAGAAATATTTCCCTGACCGCTTGCCGCCTCGGGCCTGCTCTTAACTTCCGGTACAGGCTGAGCCTTTACATTCGGCATCTTTGCAGGTGATGAGGCAGGTTTAGCTTTTCCTGCTTCCACTTCTTCCACTGCTACTTCGTAACTTGTTCCATTCACTGTTATTATATAATTTTTCATCAATAATTCCTCCTATCATTAATTCCTCTGCCACTGATTAGAATCTCTTCGTCTAATAGAGCGTACAACAAGTTGGTCGACTGAAGTATTTAATGAGGCTGCCACAGCTGCGGTAATGATTGCAGCCAATTCAAGATCATTTACCCCGGGATCTGTATCCGGAACTATATCCAATACAACCGGAGCCTCCGCCGCGTCAATGACTTCCAGATCTTCCACGAACCCTGGTTCCTTATCTAACCTGCGTTTCGTAAAATAATCTTCGGCTTTGCCGACATATTTAAACAAGCTTATTAAAAATGCTATAAATATCAGAACAATAAATACAACTCCCATGCCCATTACTGTATTCAATCCAGCATTTTTCATTTTTTCACCCAGGGTCTGATTCGGGGTCAGCTGAATGCTGGTAATGCTCATAGATTCTTCGTTGGCCGTCAATATTAATTCTGCAGTTCCGTTTTCAAACAGCAACGTCATTGTCCCAAAAACATCATGATTATCTATTGAATATTCAAAGTCCTTGAATTCACTATAACTACCGAAATCAGATATCATATTCAACCAGGTTTTATAAAATCCTTTATATGCTATTGCCTCTTTAGTATTACTGGAAATCTGAATATTAGGTGTGTCAATCATCTTCTGAATATCTTCTTTACCCAACAGGCCTAACTGATCAACAAGATTCGTTGAAATAGATTTCATTGTCTCTTCAGTAATATACTCTGACGTTTTCTTGGGTTCTGATGAATTACTGCTATTACTACATGCCGTAAATGAAAACAGGCAAGTTAACATACAAAACACTAAAATAATTTTCTTCATTAACTATCACCTCGTCTTATACCGTGCCATGTTTCTTATTCGGCCTATTCTCTTTTTTTGTATATAGCATCTCAAATGCTGCAATCAGCCTTTTTCTCGTTGCAGCAGGCTCAATGATGTCATCCACATATCCTCTTTTAGCAGCTGAAACCGGACTGGTTTGACGTTGGTCGTATTCTTCCGCTTTTTCCGCAATTATAGTGCCGGCATTATCAGAACCATCAATTTCCTTTGCATACATGATTTTTACAGCCATGGAAGCCTCCATCATGCCTATGGCAGTATCAGGGTAGGCATAGACGATATCTGCGCCTATATGCTTACTGTTCATGGCAAGATAGGCACTTCCAAAAGCTTTTCCGATGACAAGTGAAACTTTAGGTATAGTGGCATTAGCCAGTTCGTAGACTAATTTGGCGCTTGCCCTGGCAATTGTTTTTTCTTCTTGTATAATAGCACTAAAACCTTTGACATTGACTAATGAAAGCACAGGTATGCCAAAAGCATCACAAAACCTGACAAAATCTGCAGCTTTTAAAGCGCCGGCAGTCGTCAAAACCGCTTCGAATCTTTCAGAACCATTGCCATCGTCATCTAATATCTCTGTTTGGTTCCCAAATGCGCCAACTGTTAAGCCGTTTAACTTAATAAATCCTGTTGTCATTTCTTTGGCATAGTCAGCTTTAACTTCAAAAAACTGATAGTTATCCGAAATATCCTTAAATATATAAGCAATATCTTTAACAGATGCCAAAACCATATTTTCTCTGTTAAGATCATCTGTACAAGTGTCATAACCATTATCATCTTTATAATTACCTGGAAGCAGCGTCACAAGTTCTCTGGTTTTCATTAATACGTCAACATCGTCTTCACCTATGTAGTCAACGCTTCCAGCTTCTTCACTCTGGAATCCAAAGCCCCACGTATTATTTTTAGAAATCTCATTGCCGGCTAATGCATTTGGTGTATTGACAAATAGCTTTCCGGTCTCTTTCGCCATTAATGTAAAATCAGTTAATGCCGGAATCATCGCCACACCGCCGCCACATGTTCCCAAAACAGCCGTCACTTGCAGGATGACGCCAGAAGCCATTGTTTGTTTGAAATACAGTTCTCCAAATGCATTCAATGCATCCGTTGCCTCCTGAAGCCGCATCCCTGCACAATCAATCATTCCAATAACAGGCACACCTACCTTTTGTGCCAGATCGTAAATCTTTGTTATTTTTTTAGCATGCATTTCACCAACTGCTCCGCCTAAGACATTAACATCCTGGCTATAGACATAGACCAATTTGTCATCAATCATGCCATATCCTGTAATAACGCCATCTGCGGGGGTTTCGATTGAAGCCATGTTAAAATCTGTAGCTCTTGCACTCACCAATGCTCCGATTTCAACGAAACTATTGTCATCAAGCAGCACATTCATCCGTTCTCTTGCTGACAGTTGCTTTTTCGTACTCATTTTTTGCCCTCCATCGTTAAAATTTTTCAAAAATCAAATTTTCTGCCGATTATATTTTAGCACTTTTATCTAATTTATTCAAGCTAAATTTGTACACTTTTAACGTTTTATACATTGATAATTATGCGTTTTGCAATTTACCTTTTCCTTTTATTCAGAATTGCAATATTGTATAATGACTTTTTAGTAAAAAAACCGATAAATTATATGATTTTTTTAACTTTCAAGTTATAATTTATTTTTTAACTACGAAAGTTTCCGTTAATAAAATGTCATAAAAATTCTTTAAATATTTGCCATATGCTATCTGTAAAAGTACGTTTACTGTCACTTTCAAGGGTTTTGATAGGAAAAACATCATAAATTTCATCATTAATATATACATACCCATAACCAACAATTTGATTATAACTAACAGGCGCTTGGGTCGAAGTCAAATAAATATATTTAACCCAGGCGTCTTCATGATCTCCGATTAGTAATTCCAATTCTTTATCATAATAAATAGGAATTGTCCCTTTTTTCCCATTTAAGACATTGATTGTTCCAAAATTATAGTCACTGGTGATTATTGGCTTTTTAACAAAATTACTTATGCCATAATCCATTAACAGCTTCGTATCAGACCATTTATAAGTTTTATTTGGAGGCCATCCACAGGCCAACACAACCGATACAAACTTCTGCCCATTTTTCTCAACAGCACCAACAAAACAATAACCAGCACCATTGGTAAATCCGGTCTTAACACCAATCGCACCATCCATCATTGTCAAAAAGGCATTTTTATTATTAACTGTAAAACTTCTTCCCGTTGTTATTTCGTTAAATGACCAGGATTTTGTATTTGTAATTTCTAAAAATTCCCCACTTTGCAGCGCATATCGGGTAATAAGAGCCAACTCTGCTGCAGTTGTATAGTGTTCAGGGGCATCTAGTCCGTTAGGTGTCACAAAATTCGTCTGGGTACAGCCTAATGCTTCAGCCTTTTGATTCATAAGATCAGCAAATCCTTCCACGCTTCCGCCGATATGTTCGGCAATAGCAACAGCAGTATCATTATGTGACTCAAGCATTAAAGAATACAACAAGTCTTTTAAAACATATTGTTCTCCTTCTGTAATATTCAATTGCACATCCGGCATGGTTGAAGCATATTTTGAGACGGTAACAGTATCTTCTAAATTACCATATTCCAAAGCAATAATTAATGTCATAATTTTTGTAGTACTAGCCATTGGTACAGGTTCATCTTCACTCTTTCCATACAAAATCCTTCCCGTCGCCCCATCCATTAAAGCTACATATCCTGCATTCAGGTTTAATGCCTCTATAGTCTTCAAGCTGCTCTTAGAACTGATTTGAAAACTCTCTACAGCTTCACCTTTTGTTTCATCGACACTTTTAAGAATAATGCCCAATAAAAAAAACATTAGAATAAATGCGGCTAAAACTTTCTTGCTTAACTTCAACATAGCAGTTTCCTAATAACTTATTTATTCTAATGTATAATATTTAAAAGTTGTTTATGATAAAAATGGCAACTATTTCTGCAAGCAATGAGCCAAACTTGCTACGGGGTATTTGGCTTAGCCTCCACAACATGCATCATATTAGTCATGGCGCCTTCTCCGGTGACTATATTTGTTGCCGGATCCCCTGCTGTAAAAACCGCAAGTTCTCCTTTTTCAATCAGATGATTACTTTGTATTGTTTTCATTGAACGAGCAATAATATGTTCCGTCGTATCTTCCTCATTGCCGCTAAGAGGTTTTACACCCCAATAAATCTGCATCTTTTTTAAGGTTTTTTCATTAGGAGAAATGGCATAAATAGGCTGCTGGGGCCTGAAATTTGATATCAGTCTGGCAGTCTGGCCGGTAACCGTAGGTATGACAATGCAGCGGGCATTTACATTAAGTGCCGTTGTCACAGATGCCAATCCTACCGCACTTGATACATTACTTTTACGGTGCATTTTCTTGGTTTCCAACCTGGCGGCGTAATTCAAGTGTTTTTCGGTGGATTCTGCAATTTCAACCATCATTTTCAATGCTTCCAGGGGATATTTGCCCATGGCTGTTTCACCGGAAAGCATAATAACATCTGTGCCATCATAAATAGCATTGGCGACATCACCGGCTTCAGCCCTTGTTGGTCTTGGGTTACGCATCATCGAATCCAGCATTTGAGTTGCCGTGATAACTGGTTTATAATTATCATTACATTTTTTAATAATCATCTTTTGAATGTATGGAACATCCTGTGCCGGTATTTCAACGCCCATATCACCACGGGCAACCATAATGCCATCAGAGTAATGAAGTATCTCATCCAAATTATCAATACCTTCGGCATTCTCTATTTTAGCAATAACCGAAATATGTTCTCCATGGTACTCCTGCAAAAGTGCTTTTATTTCTTTAATACTTTCGGCATTTCTTACAAAAGAGGCCGCTACAAAGTCCATTCCCTGCTCTATACCAAAAATAATATCATTCTTATCTTTCTGCGTCAGGGCCGGAAGCTTGATACTTACGCCAGGAACATTGACACCCTTCTTTTCACCCAGCTCTCCGCCGTTAATAATTCTGCATTTTATATCACTGCCATCTAAAGAAATGACTTCCAATCCAATAAGTCCGTCATCGATTAAAATACGATTTCCAGGGCTCACGTCGTTCACCAGACCTGCATAACTCACAAATACAATTGAAGCATCTCCTTCTACCTCTTTTGTCGTCAGGGTAAATATATCTCCTTCTTTTAAGATTACTCTTTGGCCACCCCTTAAAAGACCGGTTCTGATTTCCGGTCCTTTGGTATCCAGCAGCATAGCAATCGGCAACCCTAATTCCTTTGAAATACTTTTTAGTAAATTGATTCTCCCCTGCTGTTCTTCGTGGTCACCATGGGAAAAATTAAATCTGGCAATGTCCATTCCATTTTCCGCTAAACTTTTCAATAATTCACGATTATTAGTATTAGGGCCCATTGTACAAATAATTTTTGTTCTCTTCATAGCTAAGCTCCCCTCTGTACACATGACGGACTCGTTCGCTTAATGCGAACGAGTCCGCAGTGTGCATATCAATTTTTACATTCTACATGATAATTCCATATCTGTCAATAATACCAAAGTTTATTCTCCAATACTGTTGAATATGCTGACTGCATCCTGAATATGATATGGTTCTGTATTATGATTACCCGCAGCATTAGCCGTAATCAAAAGATAGTTATTTCCGTTAATCTTGGCAATACTGGCAAGACATAAGCCTGCTTGTCCTGTATATCCTGTTTTACCGCCCATAATATAGCGGCTATCCATCTGCCCGGCATCTAACTTCTCAAACATTGTGCTTGTTAATGCCAGTCCGCCTGAAGTTTCATGGGTCTTGGTCGTAAAAATTTCTCTAAATATATTATTTTTCAAAGCATATTGTAGTAATTTAACCAGATCCTCTAGTGTTGAGTAATGATTATCATCATGAAGTCCGGTACAATTGACGAAATGAGAATCTTCCATGCCTAGATTTTCTGCCTTACGGTTCATCAGTTTAACGAAATTTTCTTCAGAACCTGAAATCTTATTAGCCAATCCGACGGCTGCATCGGCTCCCGATGACAACATCACACCATAAAGCAGATCCATTGCCTTAACTTTTTCTCCTGGAGAGAATCCCGCCATCGACGCACCTTCTTCACTTAATTCGCTAAACATATCTTCTTCAAGAGCAATCGTTTCACTTAAATCGTTCAACTGTTCAAGGCAGACGATTGTTGTCATTATTTTTGTCAGAGATGCTGGATAAATCCTATCCTCTCCACAAATTTCTCCGATAACCTCTCCATTATCCAAATTAACTAAAATCATATTCTTACTATAAATATTAGCTACGGTATCAAGCAGCTCATCATTATTTTGTTCCAATTGAATGGCATACGCAGCACTTGTTTCCTGAGCGGCGGTATCCTTTGCAAGAACTACTGTAATTATACAGCAAAAAAACATTAAATATAGCATCAACTTATTACTTTTTAATTTCATACAGTACACTCCTTTAATCTAGTACACTAACCTATAATGGACTGTATTATCGGATTCTGTAATATCATTTGAAATAATTAGTAATTTTATACATCTTTATGAAATTTTAATAATTAGAAACGCCCTACAATACTTTTTAACCACATCAAGCAAGTCCCACGCTACCTAAAAAGCGTGGGACATTATACCTCTAATTTTAATTCCACTTCTTCTAAAACTTCGGACTTTAATTCTTCAATTTTTATAGAATCTATGATAGGCAGTTCCTCCTGGGATTTAATACCAAAGGTTCTTAAAAACTCTTCAGTAGTGCCAAACAAAATAGGCCTTCCTGGCGCATCCAGCCGTCCTACCTCACATATGAGATTGTATTCCAGTAAGCGGTTTACCGCATGATCTGAACTTACTCCCCTAATTTGCTCAATCATTGACTTTGTCACAGGCTGTTTATAGGCAATAATAGACAGAGTCTCTAATTGAACTTCAGTCAGTGTATGCTTCTTAGGCTGGTGTATGAGCCTTATGATATAATGATAATACTCAGGCTTAGTGCATAATTGATATGCCCCTTCTAACTCAATCAGCCGTATGCCTCTATCCTTCTTTTCATAATTATCCATCATCTGATTCACCAGCTTCTTAGTTGTAGCTTCATCATGCTCAATGGCCTGAGCCAGTTCTTTAAGCGTTACCGACCTTCCCATTGTAAAAAGCAATGCTTCTATTGCAGCCTGCATATTTTGAATTTCTGTCATCCCCTAACCTCCCGTATCTATTCCGTCATTTCTATTTCAATATCTTCAAACAACTCTTTCTGCACGATAGCTATTTTTCCGCTTTTCATCAATTCCAGTATCGCTAAAAATGTTACAATTGTATTCATTTTACTTACCTGCCTTGATAAAAGGCTTCGAAAACTAAATCTTTTTTTCGTTTTACCATAGTTCTCAATTTCAGCTAACTTATCTCCAAGACTGACTTTCTCCTGCTCAATTTTTCCGTATTGGCTGCGGATAGGATCGATCTTGTCCTCCTGCTTCTTGATTACCTGCTTGAAAATTTCGTGGAGTTTTTTAATCGTCATATCACCTACCAAGGCATCTAAATCAATTGGTGGTTCTACATATTCTAAATCATCTGGAATAGTCGTCTGTTTAAACATCGTCCCACCGGCATCTATCAACTTATCTTTAAGTTCCATAGCAACATATTTAAACTTTTTATATTCTAAAAGCCGCTCGATCAGCTCTTGGCGAGGATCACCCGGATCATTATCTTCCATCTCATCCACAGGCAGCAACATCTTGGATTTAATCTTTAATAATGTTGCTGCCATGACTAAAAATTCACTCATGATTTCCATATCTAATTCCTGCATCTGACTAATTGTCTCCAAATACTGGTCGGTAATCAATGAAATAGGAATATCATAAATGTCTATTTTGTTAATATCAATTAAATGGAGCAATAAATCTAATGGACCCTCAAATACATTTAATTTAACAGGTATACTCATAATTTTTGTCATCCTTTATCAAATGGTCAGCTATTCTATTTTTAAATATTGTTTCCACATCTTTTTCAGGCAATCAAAATAAGTTGCTAAATTTATACTTTCCGAAGCAACAATAGCCACTTCACCTATTTCTTTTCCTTCAAGGCTATATATCAGTCTTCCAACTTGCTGTCCTTCTTCTACGGGAGCTATAATGTTTTCATCGTAAACCCACTCTCTTTTGATATTATCAAAGTTTTCTCCGGCCGCACTTAAATAAGAGAAAGTATTTTCATATTTAGTGCTTACCCAGTCAGTTACGCCTCTTTTTACACGAACCATCTCTAATTTGCCTGGATCTTGATCCCGATAGACCTGAACATTTGCAAAACCATAATTTAATAATGTGGCAGCTTCATTAAACCGAACCGCTGACTCGGGAGCGGCTAAAATGACTGCAATCAAATCTACGTCGTTTCGCTTCGCGGTTGCCGACAGACAATACTTCGCAACCGAAGTGCTTCCTGTTTTAAGACCTGTAGCCCCATCATATTGCTTTAATAATTTATTTGTATTTGATAAAGTAAACTCGCTGCTCCCCTTATTAGTGACATGAACAATATCTTCCATCCATATGGTTGCATAATTATGTATCTCTGGATATTTCACACTTAATTCTCTGGACATAATTGCAACATCACGAGCTGAAGTATAATGGTTAGCTGATTCAGTTAAACCACAGCAATCTTCAAAATTAGTATTAGACATTCCAAGCTCCGCTGCTTTCTTATTCATCATATTCACAAATTCTGTTTCACTGCCGGCTATATGTTCTGCCATAGTTACACTGGCATCATTGCCGGAGGCAATAACAATACACTTAACCAGTGTCTCAACCGTCTGCTTTTCTCCTTCTTCTAAATATACCTGAGAGCCGCCCATTGATTTGGCATGAGCACTGGTCGTAGCTTCATCGGTCAATGAAATCTTTTGGTTCTCCAACGCCTCAAAAATCAGAATTAAGGTCATGATTTTTGTAATACTGGCCGGACTTAATCTTTCATCCGCACCTTTCTCGTATATTATTGTGCCGGTACTTGCTTCCATAAGTACAGCCGCCTGTGATGTTAAGCCTAAATCTACACTTTCAGGAGCTGTAGTGCTATCCTTAGTTTCCCTGGCTTCCTCGGCCGTTTCTTCTGCATTAACACTTTCGGAGGCATATATACGCATACTCTTACTTGGCAGCAGCAAGCTTAAACACAGGCACAGAATCAAAAGATAACTGATAAATTTTTTCATAATTTCCCTTCGGGCTTCATACTTATTACTATTGTAAGCAGGCACTTATGGAAATATGATAATATTTATAAAGAAATTCGGGATAGGTGCAATGAGTTTCCAGAGGCGCCCTAAGTATTACTGCAGACCATGCCGCTTTCTCCCTCTATTCTTACAACGGCACCGGATTTTAATATTTTTGTAGCGTGTTTTGCGCCCAGAACTACTGGAATATCAAGGCTAAGACCAACAATAGCGGCATGGGAATTTGATCCTTCCTCCTCCACAATAATTCCCGATGCCTTCTTTAATTGTGGCACCATCTCATTGTTGGTATAAGGCAACACAACGATATCTCCTTGTTTAAAATTAGCTTCTAATTCCTCCACGCAGTGGCAGACAAGAAGGCTTCCTGTGGCAGATTTCTTAGAAATACTTTTTCCCGTCAATAAAACATGACCCGCAACATGAACCTTAATAATATTGGTAGTTCCTGAAATTCCGAGAGGTACACCAGCTGTAATGACCACAAGCTCACCTTGGGAAACGAAGCCATTTTTCAAGGCAATATCTACTGCATGTTCAAAGAGGTCATCCGTATCTTCTTTTTCTTCAATCAATAGGGGCGTAACCCCCCAGGATAAGTTTAACTGTCTACAAATATGCTCATAAGTACTACAGCCAACAATCGGACAGTCCGGCCTGTGCTTTGAAATCATTCTTGCTGTTCTGCCTGACTTTGTTACAGTAATAATAGCCGCTGCATCCAGGTCTCTGGCAGAAGTGCAGGTGGCGTGAGAAATAGCATCTGTCACATCCGGACGATGATTATTCTCACGATAATTAAGCCGTGCCCGATAATCAATATCTTCCTCTGCCTTTATTGCTATTTTGACCATTGTCTTTAAAGCTTCTATCGGATAAAGACCGGCTGCTGTTTCTCCTGAAAGCATAATAGCGCTGGTATTGTCATAGATTGCATTGGCAACATCAGTCGCTTCTGCTCTCGTTGGCCTTGGGTTCTTTATCATTGAATCTAACATCTGAGTTGCAGTAATAACCTGCTTACCTGCATTACATACCTTTTTAATGATCATTTTCTGCAGAACCGGCACATCTTCTAAAGGAATTTCTACACCCATATCTCCCCTGGCAATCATAATTCCGTCTGATACACGTATGATTTCATCTATGTTATCAACACCCTGCATGTTTTCAATCTTAGCTATGATATTAATGGAATTACAGTCTTTTTCCTGAAGTATCTTTCTAATTTGTAGAATATCATCTGCAGTGCGTACAAATGAAGCGGCAATAAAGTCAAAGCCGTGTTCGATGCCAAAGATGATATCATCATGATCCTTTGGGCTGATATAGGGCATGGAAAGAGCTACTCCCGGTATGTTAACGCCTTTATTATCAGATATGACACCATCATTGATAACAGTGCAAATAATATCTGTACTTGTTGTACGCATAACTTCCAACGCTATCAGTCCGTCATCTAACAGAATGGTTATGCCTTTTTCGATATCCTTGATAAGATTTTTATAGGATACTGAAACCATCTCATTGGTTCCGGTGACATCATTTATTGACAAAACAAACTGCTGACCGGCATTAAGCTGGACACTGCCATCTTTAAACCTGCCTATACGTATTTCTGGTCCTTTTGTATCAAGCAAGGCAGCAATCGGTAAGTTTAATTCCTCCCGGAGCCGCATTAACTTTGCCAGCGTTTTTCCGTGCTGTTCATGATTCCCATGAGAAAAGTTAAATCGTGCAACATTCATTCCTTCAACTATTAGTTGCCTTAATATATTTTCATCTTCTGTTGCCGGTCCTAAAGTACAAATAATTTTTGTTTTTCTCATCTTTTATCTCGCTTTCTTTTTTCTGAGAAGCACATTCGTTCTTCTCATGCTTCAATTACTATTTATTTTATCATTTTTTTGAGATGATTAATAGTCTTATTCATTTTTTTTGACACACTCATTAAAGTATATTATAATACTAGTTAGCTAATTTTATAACTATTTATGAAAAGAGGAATATCTGATGAGTTTTACTTTTAATAAAAAACTCCCGACACCGGAGGAAATTGTAGGACAGTATCCCGTTGATAAGGCTATCTCTATTAAAAAAGCCGAGATGGATGCTGAACTTATGGATATCATTTCAGGAAAATCCGATAAGTTTATGGTCATTATCGGGCCATGCTCTGCCGACAATGAGGATTCTGTATGTGAATATATCAGCCGGCTTACTAAAGTACAGGACAAGGTTGATGATAAACTGATACTCATTCCCCGGATTTATACCAATAAGCCCCGCACCACCGGCGAAGGCTACAAAGGCATGATTCACCAGCCTAACCCCGAGGAAGCACCGGACTTGCTTGGAGGACTTATTGCTATTCGAAAGCTGCATATCAGGGCATTAAGCGAATTCGGACTCCCTATTTCAGATGAGATGCTCTATCCCGAAAACCTGCCTTATTTATCGGATGTTTTATCCTATATTGCCATCGGTGCCAGGTCGGTTGAAAATCAGCAGCACCGCCTTGTTTCAAGCGGCATCCATGTGGCAACGGGTATGAAAAACCCGACAAGTGGTGATTTTTCAGTGATGCTCAACTCCGTAGTTGCAGCCCAAAGCTCTCATACCTTTTTATATAAAGAGTGTGATGTGACCACGAGTGGGAATCCATATGCCCACACTATTTTAAGAGGCGCAGTCAATAAACATGGGCAGGCGCTTCCAAATTACCATTTTGAAGACCTTATGCGTCTTTATAATATGTATGAAAAAAGGAATTTACAAAACCCTGCCTGTATCGTTGATGCTAATCACTCCAATTCAAATAAGCAGTGTACTGAACAAATCCGAATTGTTAAAGAGGTTTTACATAGCCGGAGTCATTCTCCTGCCATCAAGAGCCTGGTTAAAGGAGTTATGGTTGAAAGTTATCTGGTCGAAGGCTGCCAAAAAGTCGGTTCAGCCAGCCATGTGTATGGTCGGTCAATAACAGATCCCTGTTTAGGATGGGAAGATTCGGAACGTTTAATCTATGAAATTGCAGAAAGGGTTTAGTCCCATAAAAATACTATAAACTATACTTACTGATAGCTTATAGTATTTTTATGCCCTGGGATGAGCTTTGGCATATACATCTTTAATCCGGTTATTGGTTATCTTTGCGTAAATCTGAGTTGTTGATACATCAGAATGCCCAAGCATCTCCTGAACAGCTTTTAAATCCGCACCATTCTCCACTAAATGCGCTGCAAAAGAATGTCTTAATGTATGTGGCGTAATATCTGATTCAATGCCGGCCTTCTTAGCATACTGTTTGAGAACTTTCCAAAATCCCTGCCTGCTCATCGGTTTTCCATTACAGTTGACAAATAATATGGCTTCGTCATCAGAAGTAACCATAGCATCTCTTACATGCTTTAAATATTTCTTAAGAGCTGTTTTGGCTACGCTTCCAAAGGGAATTATTCTTTCTCGTGTCCCTGCATTGCACCTTAAATAGCCATTTTGAATATTTAAATCACTAACCGTAAGAGAAGTCAATTCGCTGACTCGAATACCTGTTGCATATAATAGCTCCAGCATAGCTTTATCTCTAATCTCCTTATTACTGTTTCCATTAGGCTGATTCAACAATAATGTAATCTCTTCAATAGTAAGAATCTCAGGGGCTTTCTTTTCGATTTTAGGCGCTTTCAGTTTCTCTGCCGGATCACTTCTAATGACACCCTGCTTGTATAAATAATTAAAAAACGCCTTTAAGGTAGCAATATTTCTTGAAATTGTAGATGTTGCAAAATTCTCTTTCTCCATCATAAGGATATAAGAATTCAGACCGGTACTGGTCATCTTCTCTATATTGGCCATACCTTTATTTTCAATATAGCAAGAAAACTTTCCCAAATCTCTCTGGTAGGATAATATTGTATTCTTTGATGACTTTTTAACGAACTCAAGATATTCAATAAATCCTGTAATATAATCGCCCATCACAATCTCCCTCATTAGTATTCATATTACCTATTATAATAAATAATCCGCAGAAAATCAAACAAAAAATAGCACCAAAATGCTATAAAATCAACGTTTTGACCTAATAATACCAGATAATGATGATATCTATCTTATGTCTACTAGATATGGTGAGTTCTGTCTTAAATTCTTTTTAAATATAGTTGATAATGTATTTAAAAAAAATTGGATTTATATAACTTTCTAAGAAACTGCCTATAATTAACGCGATGATAACAATCAGTACAATCTTCTTGTAACCCCCAATTCGTTCTTTTAGCAAGTAATCTGAACCAGCCGATTTTTGGAAATCCGCAATTTTTATCATAAATATATACAGTGCAATATATACAAAAAATTGCGGAAACATCATCCCTGACAAAACAAGATAGCTTTTTAATCCATAACTTACTGTCAGTAATGAAATAATAAAGCCAAAAGCAAAGCCCAAATATATAGTTAAAAGATACATAATAATATTGTTTTTCAAAAAGTAGATAAGTACACCTAAAAACAAAAACACAGCCGACCTGGAAATAAGTACATGAAGAAATAAATCATACCATAGTATTTCTTTGTTGGTAACATTTACTAGATAGTTTTCAATAAATGACTTTTGTAGATACGTTGAATCAATTACGTAATTTGTAAATAAGGTTCCCGCAACAAGTCCTAATACAAAAAGAAATAACCATAGATATCCTCTTTTAACTTCTCTTAACATAACCACCATCCCCATCATGAGTTTGCCCACATCTGACAAGGTTACCCTCAGTTTGGAGGGTACCTATATTGATTATATGAACGTGAAATGGTTGGTATGTACTATTCTTCCAATTTGGTTCACTTTGTCTCAATGGAGTCCTTTATTTTAGCGTAGAGATTTATTATAATAAGCTAATAATCCGCTTATTGTCTTAGCGTCCTGAATTTCTCCCGCATAAATTTTATCAACCAACGCTTCTATGGGATGTCTTTCGATATCCACAAACTCATCTTCATCTAAGCGCTGATGGCCTGGTATTAAATTCTTAGCAGTATATATGTAAATCTTTTCATTACAAAACGCAACTGTCGTATATATTTGAATTAGAAATTCTATATTTTCGGATTTATATCCTGTCTCTTCTTCCAATTCACGTACCGCACAAGCTTTAGGTGGTTCCTCAATAGAGTCCAGGCCTCCCGCCGGAATCTCTAATGTATATCTGTCTATCGCATTACGATATTGCTTAACCATAATAATGCTGCCGTCTTCAGCCACAGGAATCACAGCTGCTGCTCCCTTATGTTTAATAAAATCCCATTTAACAATATTCCCATTGGATATAGCTACTGTATCCTGATAGTAATCAATAATTTTACCTGATTGAACCAAGTCTCTTTTAATTCGTTTTATTTCCTCCATGATCCTTTATTTCCTTTCAATCATCCCAGTTATGGTATACGTTTCGGACATCGTCATCTTCATCAAGCAAATCAAAAATACGGTTAATCTTTTTGATATCATCTTCATTATTTAAGGCTCCCCAGGTCTGGGGCAGCATTGTGATTTCAGCAGAAGCCATAGAAATATTTTCTGTTTCCAGCGCTTCCCTGACAGCACCTAACTCTTCAGGTGCAGTAATAATTTCATAGCTATCATCCTCTTCAGTAAAATCTTCTGCTCCGGCATCTAGGGTAAGCATCATGAGTTCATCAGCATCATTATATTTTTCTTTATCAATAATAATGACACCCTTCCTATCAAACATATAGGAAACACAGCCAATGGCACCAACAGAACCGCCGCCTTTTGTGAATGCATTCCGTACATTTGAAGCTGTGCGGTTACGATTATCTGTTAGCGTTTCAACAATAATAGCTATCCCTCCCGGTCCATACCCTTCATAGGTTACCGACTCATAATTAACAGCGCCAAGATCTCCACTGGCTTTTTTAATCCCTCTGTCGATTGTATCGTTAGGCATATTATTGGCCTTTGCTTTGGCAATAACGTCTCTTAAGCGGCTGTTATTGGCAGGATCTGAGCCTCCCTCTTTAACAGCTACGGCAATTTCCCTGCCTATAATTGTAAATATTTTTCCTTTTACAGCATCATTTTTCTCTTTTTTATGCTTAATATTAGCAAATTTTGAATGTCCTGACATCGTATACTTCCCTTCTGTTTTAATTTCATTTATCTAATGCGCTTACGGCCACATATTGTATCATATTATTCTCGACAGATATTACTTCAAATCGATATTTGTATAATTCAATAACTGTTGTTTCTCCCGATATAGGGATTCTTTCCAGCTTCGAAATAATAAGGCCATTAAGTGTATCAAAATCTTTTTCTTCAAATTTAATATCCAATACATCTTCAATGGCTTCCAAAGGCGTAAGCCCTCTCATAATATATGTATGATTGCCAGTTTCACGGATAAATTCCTCGTCTATGTCATATTCATCAAGTATATTCCCGACAATTTCTTCTATAAAATCTTCCATCGCGACAATCCCATCAGTCTGCCCATATTCATCTATAACAACAGCCATATGAACCTTTTTATGCTGCATCTCTTTAAAAAGAACATCTACATTCTGCGTGTTCGGTACAAAATAAGGCTCACGGATAATTTCTCTTATTGTCTTTGTCTCTTCTTCATTCATGAGGCTGCGCATAACATCTTTCAAATGTAATATACCGATGACATTATCAATATCACCCTCATACACCGGATATCTTGAAAAACGTTCATCAAGCATTATATGTGCAGCTTCTTCTAAAGCGGTATTAGCATCTATACCGATAATACTTTTTCGATGAGTCATTATATCAGAAACATCTTTATCACCAAGTTCAAAAATATTATGAATCATTTCAGCTTCACTTTCCTCTAAAACCCCCTGCTCATGACCTTCACTAACCATAGAAATAATTTCTTCTTCAGTAACACCATCAGCAGCCTTAAAGTGAAATACCCGGCGAATGGCACTGCCAATCCGTTTCATAATTGGGTAATCATCTTCCATACCTTTCTCCTTTATTTTAGTAGCCTTTATGTATATAATTCTAAACTAATAACCAAAGCCTTATCCACTTTTTTTAAGATTTCAGAATCCAGATGGCATACTTTTTCTTTCAACCGCTTTTTATCTATCGTCCGAACCTGCTCTAATAAAATCACCGAATCTTTCACAAGTTCATATTTAGACGCATCCAATTCTACATGGGTCGGCAGCTTTGCCTTATTCATTTTAGAAGTTATTGCGGCACATATCACCGTAGGACTATGTTTATTCCCTGTATCGTTTTGTATAATAAGAACAGGCCTCACTCCGCCTTGCTCCGAACCAATAACCGGCCTTAAATCTGCGTAATAAATATCGCCTCTTTTAATTAACAATTTTTTCACACTCCCGATATACCTTTTAGATAATTATTCCCAGTTATCCAAAGTGTATTCACTAAGTGTTATCAGATGGCTAAAAATGTATCGTATCAATCTTTTTCTGGTCTTTATAATATACACGGGGAACCCTTCTGCCCACATCACAAATAAATTCATAGTTAAATGAACCAGCCATATTGGCTGCTTCTTCTACTGAAATCCGCTCATCGCCATCACACCCGATCAAGGTTACTTCATCGCCCAGAAGAACATCATCAAAGTCTGTTATGTCAACCATAAATTGATCCATACATACCCGCCCGATAATAGGAACTAAATGCCCCCTGACCAGCACGCTTCCCTTATTAGAGAGGCTCCTGGGATAACCATCGCCATAACCTACCGGAATCGTAGCCACTCTGGTCCTTCTCTTTGTTATAAAAGTCAAACCATATCCTATACCAGACCCTTTGGCCACTTCTTTAATAAAAATGATATGGCTTTTTATTTCCATAACTGGTTTGAGATGAATTTTTTGATGATTTACCTCTTCAGAAGGATATAGGCCGTACAGGCTTATACCGGGTCTGACCATATCCATATTCGCTTCGGGCATATCAATAATGGCGCCGCTATTACTGCAATGCTTTATAGGAATATCAATCCCTTCTTCTTTTAATTCTGAGATAACTTGTTGAAATTTTGATAATTGTAAATGTGCTGATGTTTTATCCAGAGCATCTGAACATGCAAAATGCGTAAAAATCCCCTGTATGTTCAGATTTCCAAGTGTCTTGATTCTAAGTAACTGCTCGATGGCTTCTTCACATTTAAAACCTATCCTGCCCATTCCTGTATCAATTTTGATATGGACATCAAGCACTGCAGAGTGTTCCCCGGCCACTCTATTTATTTCTTCAGCCATTTCATAACTAAATATCGTTGGCGTAATTTTGTATGTAACTAATTCTCTATATTGTTCCCACGGTGTGAAGCCTAAAACCAGGATTGGAGTTATAATCTTCTGATTCCTCAGTTCTATTCCCTCATCTACAGATGCAACACCCAGCCACTCACTGCCGGCTTTAATCAGGATATCGGCAATGTGCGCTGCACCATGGCCATATCCATTAGCTTTAACCACACCCATAATCATCGTATCCGTACTAATATTACTTCTGATTTCAGATATATTATGCCAAAAAGCATCTAAATCAATATTGGCACACACTCTAAAAGTATCCATAAATAACAGCCTTCTTTCGATTCGGTACATTCATCTGATAACCATCGGGATATAGTCGATAATATCGGATGCCAACAAAGCATATTCCCCTTTGGCCTTGCATGCCGCATCTCCTGCAAGGCCATGGCAAAACACACCCAGCACCGCCGCCTTAAAAAGCTCCCTGCCACCAAAGATATTGGTGGCAGTGCCACCGGCAGCCAAACCCGCAATAATACCTGTCAGCACATCTCCGGAACCGCCTGTTGACATTCCATTATTTCCCGACATATTGATATATGTTTTTCCTTCCGGAGCAGTAATAATCGTTCTGGCATCTTTTAAAACGCATATCAGTCTTTCATTGACGCTTACACCTTTACATATTTCAATAAGGTTTTCAGTAATCTGTGCAGTTTCCATGTCGACCAGACGAGCCATCTCTTTAATATGCGGTGTCAAGATAACGGGACATGTCCTATTTCTTAAAGGCTTCATGTCTTTGGCTAAAATATTCAGTGCATCGGCGTCAATAATCACAGGCACTTTACTTGTGCACAAAGTCACGTTAACCAACTGCCTGGCTGCGTCACTAAGGCCTAAGCCCGGCCCAAGGACAATTACATCAGCCCATGAAATAGCCTTTTTAACAGCCTCTTGATTGATTGCGCCCTCATTATATGTCTCCAATATAGCTTCAGGCAAAGATGAACCTAAAATAACCCTGTTTTCATGGGCAGTTAGGACTTTAACCAAGCCAGCACCAGTACTATATGCCGATTTGGCACTGAAATAACAGGCACCGCTCATATTCCTGGAACCGGCAATCACAAGAATCTTTCCATATGTACCTTTGTTAGAGTAACTACGTCGCTTTGGTAATTCTGATAAATCTGAGGCTTCTAATACGGCTGTCCTTGGATTTACATGATCTGCGGCCTGCTTTGGAAAACCAATATCAACGACATGGACTTCACCTGCATAGTCCGCACCGGGATATAGCACAAGGCCTATCTTATTGTACCCAAAAGTAACGGTATGGTCAGCTTTAACCGCACATCCCATCACTTTTCCATCGGTACAATTGATACCAGAAGGAATATCAACCGCATACACCGTGGCTTTACTTTCATTCACCGCCCTAATTATCTCACTATATTTTCCAGTTATCGGTTTAGACAGTCCGATACCAAAAACAGCATCAATGATGACCTCCGCATGATTAAGGTCCACATTATCATTATATTCACTCAAACCTAAATTTTTTATGATTTTCAATTGTTTTTTTGTTTCATCAGATGCTTTAGTAACATCACCCGTAAAAAAAGCTTTTACATTGTAACCTTTAAGATACAACATTCTCGCTATAGCGATGCCATCCCCGCCATTATTTCCTGCACCGCAGATAACAATGATTCTGTCTGATTTTTGTATTCTACTCCTGATGATATGGGTTGTCTCAAGAGCCGCCCTTTCCATTAATACTAATGAGGGAATCCCAAGAACATTTATCGTATATTCATCAATCTGTCTCATTTCAATGGCATTTAGTAAATGATTCATTCAGATAGCCTAATCCTCCATATATGATTTATAACTGTACTTTTCCTTACCTCTATTCCTGAAATTATAAGAAAGGGTCATCAGACTTTCATCCAAATGCACATTTTTTACACAAACATTGTCTGATAAATTTAAATCTGTGGGAGCAAAATTCCATATAGCCCGTATTCCCCACTCCTCCAGCTGCTTAGCAATACCTTTAGCCTGCTTCTTGGGTACTGTCAATGTTACGACCTGTATTTCATGGTTCTTTATAAAGTCCTCTAATGTATCCAACATCTGTATCTCAACACCACGGACAGCCAAGCCTTCAAGTCTTGGATTAATATCAAAAATACCGATAACTTTAAACCCGATTCTGCTAAAATCATAATTAGCCAGTGCCTGTCCCAGATTGCCTGCACCTACAATGATCATCTTCTGAGTTGTGTTAAGTCCCAATATCTTTCCTATCTCATTATACAAATACTCAACATTGTAACCATAGCCCTGCTGTCCAAAACCACCAAAATTATTCAAGTCCTGTCTTATCTGTGATGCAGTTACCTTCATACGGTCACTCAGCTCTTTTGAGGAAATCCTCACTACATCATTTTCTAATAATTCTCCAAGATATCTATAATACCTAGGCAGTCTTTTAATAACTGCTGAAGATATTTCACGATCACTCATTCGAAAACACTCCTTAGTTTATCCTGATATACACTAAACTCATTATATAGAATCATTTATATAATGTCAAACGTCTTTTTCTCTGGCTAAAGATGGACTTTGCCTAATATAAATGATATGATAGTAACTGCATAAATTATTACAACCTTTTTAGAAAGGGGTCATTAAATTAAAATGATTCTCGCATGTCATAATATCAGTAAATCTTTTGGAACAGATGTTATCTTAAAGAACATCTCATTCCATATTGAAAACCATGAAAAAGCCGCCATTGTGGGTATTAATGGAGCGGGCAAATCTACCTTGCTTAAAATCATTATTGGTGAACTTGCAGCTGACTTGGGAGAAGTAGTCACTTCCAAAGGAAAGATCATCGGCTATCTTTCACAGCATCAGGATATTTCTGGGGAGCGGACTATCTTTGACGAACTTATGGAAGAAAAAAAGGAGGTCACCAGCCTATATGCCAGGCTGAAACTGTTGGAATCGCAAATGAAAGATGCCGGCGGGCAAGAACTCTCTTTATTACTGAAATCATATACCCATTTAACCCATCAATTTGAAGCCATGAACGGCTATGCTTGTAATAGCGAAGTCACAGGCATATTAAAAGGCCTGGGTTTTAAAGAAGATGAGTTTAACAAACCTATCCATACATTATCCGGTGGTCAAAAAACGAGGATATCACTAGGAAGGCTTTTATTGTCTAAACCAGATATTATGCTGTTAGATGAGCCGACAAACCATCTGGATATGGATTCCATTACATGGCTTGAAGAATTTTTGTCAGGATACCCGGGGGCAGTTCTTATAGTCTCTCATGACCGCTATTTTTTGAACCGTATTGTTACAAAGGTTGTCGAAATAGATCACCGACAATGTCATATATTTTCAGGGAATTATTCTGCTTATTCTGATAAAAAAGCCCTTTTACGGGAATCCCAAGTTAAAGCATATACAAATCAGCAGCGGGAAATCAAGCGTCAGCAAGAAGTCATTAGTAAGCTTAAATCTTTTAATCGTGAAAAATCTGTCAAACGTGCTGAAAGCCGCGAAAAGATGTTGAATAAAATAGAAACTCTGGATAAGCCGGATACCAATACGCCCTCAATGCACTTTCAGCTGGCCCCTAGCCATATAAGCGGGAAGGATGTCTTGCATATAGAGAATTTAAGTAAATCTTTTGATAACTTACAGCTATTTTACAATGTTAATATTGATATAAAGCGTGGCGAAAAAGTCGCACTCATCGGAAACAACGGTACTGGTAAAACTACTATCTTGAAAATTGCAGGCAGCCTGATATCTGCCACCTCCGGAGATATCAATCTGGGAGCCAAAGTACATATCGGCTATTATGATCAGGAGCATCAGCTTCTTGACCCTGAAAGCACAATTTTCGATGAAATAGAAAGCGGCTTTCCAACACTTAATCATATAAAAATCCGCAATACATTGGCTGCCTTTTTATTTACCGGTGATGATGTCTTTAAACGTATTAAAGAATTAAGCGGTGGTGAACGAGGCCGCGTATCATTGGCCAAACTCATGCTCTCCGATGCTAATTTTTTACTTCTTGACGAGCCCACCAATCATCTGGATATTGTTTCAAAGGAAATACTGGAACATGCCATATCAAGCTACACTGGCACGATTTTTTATGTTTCCCATGACCGTTATTTCATTAATGCCACTGCTACCAGAATCCTTCATTTGAGTGATGGCGGACTTAAAAGCTATCTTGGTAATTATGATGATTATCTTGTCAAAAAAGAAGAGAATAGTAAAATACCAGCCCCTGCCCTGGCAAAACCAAAAGTTATATCTTCCGGAAAAAGTGACTATCTAAAGCGTAAAGAAGAACAGGCTAAAGAACGCAAACGTCTAAATGATATCGTTAAAACTAATAAGCGCATTGAAGAAATTGAAACCCGTACAAACCAGTTGGATTTATTATTAATCAAAGATGAAATAAATACGAATCCTGATAAGCTTTTGGAAATCTCCAATGAAAAAGAAATGTTAGACAACGAGTTCCTGGAATTATTAGAGCTTCTTGAAATGCTGGAATCCTAAGTTGTTTTATTTTACGATGGCTCTCAACAATATTATTGCAAAGTAACAAAAAAGCATAAACCCAACCTGGATTTAACTTTTTTGTTACTCGGCAATATTAATCTATCATTTCTTCTAATGATTTACGGACAGCCTTAATAAAGCCCAGGCTATTTAATACCACCGGCAATTCCAACGATGTGATCAAGGCTAAATCTTTCGTCATCTTACCTGATTCAATGGTTGATATAGTCGCCTGTTCCAATTTATCGGCAAATCGGACTAATTGTTCATTGGCATCCAACTCTCCTCTTTTTCTCAAAGCGCCTGACCATGCAAAAATGGTGGCAACTGAATTTGTTGAAGTCTCCTGGCCTTTAAGATGGTTATAGTAATGCCGCTGCACTGTACCATGGGCTGCTTCATATTCAAAGTATCCTTCCGGTGAAACTAAAACAGATGTCATCATTGCCAGCGAACCAAATGCAGAGGAAATCATATCACTCATCACATCCCCATCATAATTCTTACAAGCCCAGATGTAGCCGCCTTCAGACTTCATAACACGGGCAACCGCATCATCAATCAATGTATAAAAATATTCAATACCAGCAGTCTTAAACCTGGCATCATATTCTGTATCGTAGATCTCTTGGAAAATATCTTTAAAAGTATGGTCATACTTCTTGGAAATCGTATCCTTTGTAGCAAACCATAAATCTTGTTTTGTATCCAATGCATAATTAAAACAACTCCTGGCAAAGCTTTCAATGGACTCGTTCAAATTGTGTATGCCCCCAACAATCCCCGGGGCAGTGAACTGATGGACCTCTTCTTTTGAAACATCACCGTTATCTGCCGTATAAACCAGTTCGACTTTTCCTGATGTGGGAATCTTCATTTCGACACCTTTATAAACATCACCATAAGCATGCCTGGCTATTGTGATAGGCTTTTTCCAATTCTTCACACATGGTTCAATGCCTTTAACGACAATTGGCGCACGAAATACGGTACCATCAAGGATTGCACGGATCGTACCATTAGGACTCTTCCACATTTCTTTTAAATCATATTCAGACATTCGGGCGGCATTTGGCGTGATTGTTGCGCATTTAACAGCAACACCGTACTTTTTAGTTGCCAGTGCACAATCAACAGTGATTTGGTCGTCAGTCTCATTTCTCTTTTCTAGCCCTAAGTCATAGTATTCTGTTTTTAAATCAATAAAAGGCATCAATAACTCATCTTTGATGAATTGCCAAAGTATGCGTGTCATTTCATCGCCATCCATCTCTACCAACGGCACTGTCATCTTAATTTTTTCCATTAATTTTTGTCCTCCTGATATTCGCTTTTTTTATTGTATAGCATTTTTCGTCTTATTTCAAGTGTGTTCTCACCCAATTAACTCCATTGAATATATTAAATAAAAAAGAGGTTCTTATGAATATTGCTTATTCCATCATCTGTAAAGCTTCCAGGAATTCAATTAATTATACCGGCCGTGGGGTTGGCATAGCCTTTCTTGATACCGGAATCTTTCCTCATAAGGATTTCACATATCCCTTTAACCGTATTGTTGCTTTTAAAGATTTTGTTAATCATAGACGTCAAATGTATGATGATAATGGGCATGGCACCCATATAAGCGGTATAAGTGCCGGCAATGGTGTATCATTAGATGGAAAATATACTGGAATTGCGCCGGAAAGCCATCTTATCATCGGTAAAGTTTTAGACTATGAAGGCAATGGTTCTATTCCCTCCGTACTTGATGGTATCAGGTGGATCATAAAAAATAAAGATTTTTATAAAACCCGGATATTAAATATTTCAGTCGGGACTAAAGTCAATGATCCTGTTGAAGAAGATTCTATCCTGGTTCAAGGCGTCAATGAGGCCTGGGACAGCGGATTAGTCGTAGTTGTCGCCGCTGGTAATAACGGTCCTGAACCGATGAGCGTAACAGCACCAGGAATCAGCCGAAAAGTTATCACTGTCGGCTCCTCCGATGATAATAAAAGCATTAAAATAAATGGTGGAAATATGTGTAATTATTCAGGGAGAGGTCCCACCAGAGATTGTATAATTAAACCTGATGTCGTTGCTCCCGGCTCAAGTATCATGTCCTGTCATAACAAAAAAGTGCTCGGACAGTATACCTATACTTACCGAAGCGGAACATCTATGGCTACCCCCATCGTATCCGGGGCTATTGCACTGTTATTGGAAAAATATCCGGATATAAGAAACAAAGAAGTTAAACTAAAGTTTAAAGACAGCTGTGATAATTTAGGCCTTCCCAGATCCCAGCAAGGCTGGGGACAGCTAAATCTTCTGAAACTATTATCATAACATATATTAACTTCCAAAGTAAGTGTCCTCTTTGACTAAGGGCAGGCGTTGGCGCCTGCCTTTATAATACGGTAGTCTTTTATTCCCAGAGAACCCGCGGATACTTCCCGGTCTGTTTCATGGCTCCAATGGCAGCAGTTATAACAGCTTTGTCTTCTTTATAGGTAACGCCATACCACCGATCCCCGGACTTTAAAACCTTGATATCGGCTGTTCCTTTCCTTATCAGTTCTCCCGCTACATCTGGCAGAAAATATTCACATTGAAGAGGATTATCTACTAATCCGGTGTCTAGGAATTTTTTAAAGCCTTCTTGGAGTTCTTCGAAGATACTTTCATCAAACCCCCACATGTTCATAGATACCGTACTGCCTTTAGGTATTGTTACCCAGTTCTTTCCCTTATCTTCTGTATAAGCTACATTACCGTCTTTCTTTTCTATGTGTGTCCGTTCGCAGATACCTGCCAGCATATTATTCTCATTTGTTTCACAGACGCCTCTCGCCACATACCCATAATCTGTTAAAGTATTCTCTAATATGTATCCAACCATTGCATGATGTCCCGGATTATCTAAGTGGCAGCCTAAAAGAAAATTATAAATTTGAACAAAGGAATCTATGCCATAATAATCGTCAGCATTGATTACAGCAAAAGGCTGGTTAATCACGTCTATACAGCTTAAAATAGCATGACCCGTCCCCCATGGCTTTATTCTTCCTTCAGGCACGCTGTACCCAACCGGCAGATTATCAATCCTTTGAATTACATAATCCACCTGGATATAAGGCTCAATCTTGTCGCCTATTCTTTCTCTGAAATCCTTTTCTATTTCTTTTTTAATTATAAAAATCACCTTTTTAAAACCTGCCCGGACAGCATCAAAAACGGAAAAGTCAATAATCAGGTCTCCTTCACTGTTCAAAGGATCAATCTGCTTTAATCCGCCATAGCGGCTGCCCATTCCTGCCGCCATAATGACTAATACCGGCTCTTTATTCACTTTTTAACACATCCTTTCATTGGTAGACTTTTTTAGACTTTGTTATAATCTCTAGTAATGGTTCCCCAAGAAGATCAGACAAAATGAGTAAAGAACCCATTGAAGGCTTGCACCGTTTAGTTTCCCATAAATGTATAGTATTGGTACTGACACCAATGCGTTCTGCTAATTCCTGCTGGGTTATATTGTTACGTACCCTGTATTCTTTTAAAGAATAACCTAATTCTGTCATTTTATAAGTATCATCTATCAACTTCAACACTCCTTCCAAGTAATTATTTCCTACATTTACAGTCAACTGAGGGTAGCCTCCATTGTCAACTACAAGGATAGTAATACATATTTTATCATAAACAAAGCGAAATATTTGTCGAATTTTCTGTAAATAATATAATATTTATAGTTTTTTATGATATCTTAAATTGGCTGCCTTTTTAACCGCATTAAATAAGTTCCCCGCCTCTTAGGCGATGTGACGGATTGAATGTCTATCCAGGTTTTTATAGTATATCACAACCATTTTTAACCCAAACATTATCACCCCTTTCAAAATTGTTTTAATTTATTAAAAAATTTTGGTATCAAATATGCGTCCGCCTGCATAATATAAATCAAAAGCGAGTGCAGGAGGAACAAAGTATGAGTGACTTAGCAGCAACTGGCTGCTGTAACAACGACTGTGGATGTAATGAAGGCTTTGGCGGAAACAACTTCTTAATAATCATCTTACTGTTGTGTTGTTGCGGTGATGGCTTTGGCGGTGGCAGAGGCGGCCTTTTTGGCGGTAACGATGACGGATGCGGATGTCTTATCTGGATCATACTCATCTGCTGTTTGTGCGGAAACGGATTCTAAGAACTACTTAAGCTTAAGGTCAGGATGTAGTGAAAGCTACATCCTGATTTTTCATTTGTTTCTTTTTTTCTTTCTTTGTATGCATTCCAAATCAATTTCATAGACTGTATTATCATCAATAATCAGGCTATCTTGATATACATGCTGTCTTCTGTCTTCGCTTTCGCTTGTGCTTTGTTCACGTAAATTAATTACTTCTCCATATCTTTCCATCATAGAACTCCTAATATTTAATTCCTCTCTAACATTATATGACAGATTTCCCGATTGGTCACCTTAAATTTACAAAAAATTTCATTATTGCCTGTTCTCAGAAATAATGAATTTATATTTTTTTATCATTATTTTTGCCCTGTTGCATATATTGTATAAAGTTTACAATAAAAAATTAAGGATGTGATTTTATAAATAATGATAGAAAGGTAAAAACAACTCAACTGGATGAACGGACTTGCCGCGGTAAATCACAACTAATTAAAGCTCTCGTGCCCTATTTAAATTCTTCCATGGGCTCACGGTTGGCCATGGTTGCCCGTTTTATGGAAATGCAAAATACCGTAGATTTTTTCAATAATCCTCAAACCCTTGAGGCATGCGGTATCGGCAATAAAAAAATGGAGCCGGAAGAATTATTAAAAGATGTCCGGCAATATGTAAGCGGTCGCGAAGCAGAAACCATTGATCGTGCTCTTAATTTTCTAAATATGAGTAAATTGTACGAAAAATTCAATCATTTAGAAAATACTTCAGATATCAGCCAAATGATGGCAGAGCTGAACCCGGAATTTAATAAGTTGGATAATAATAAAGGCGACCTTGTTAATAATTTAAAATCTATGCTGTCGCCTGAGCAGATGCAAATGTTCGAGGCTCTGAGTGCAATGAACAAACCATCTTAAACATAGGGGTGTCCCAAAAGTCATTGGCGAATACTTTTGAGACAGCCCTTATCCTTTTATTTCGCAACAATATTGACAATTCGTCCGGGAACATAAATTTCTCTAATAATATTTTCTGGCAGCTTAGAACCCAAAGCATCTTTGCCCATGTCTAATACTTCTTCTTTCTTAGCATCAGCCGCCACTTGGATCACTGTCTTTGTCTTGCCGTTCAGCTGTACTGCTATATTAACTTCATCATCCTTCATAGCCTCTTTATCTGCAGACGGCCAGCGATTCATGAATACGCTGTCCTCATGGCCTAATTGACTCCACAATTCTTCGCTTATGTGTGGCGCAAATGGTGCCAGCAATATAATGACCGTTTCTAAAGTCTCCTTATCCACACCGGTAGTTTTCGTTAAATCAACAAGCTTGTTATTATACTCCATAAATCCAGATACAACCGTATTTAAGCTGAATTGATCCAAGCGTGTAGAAATATCATAAATCATTTTATTGCGTACCTTAATCAGTTCTTTTGTCGGCTCCACATCTTTATCTTTATTTTCCATCACCATATTCCAAAAGCGGTTGATAAATCGATACACACCGTCTATGCCTCTGTCATCCCATTCCGAATCCAGTTCCGGCGGTCCTACAAATAATTCATAAAGCCGCAGGGAATCACAGCCATAGTCTCTAAGTAATTCATCTGGCGAAATGACATTGCCTTTAGATTTACTCATTTTTATACCATTCTTGCCTGTAATCATCCCTTGATTAAACAATTTTGTAAAAGGTTCCTCAAAGTCAATGATACCGATATCATAAAGAAATTTAGTATAGAATCTCGAATATAGCAAATGAAGTACTGCATGTTCTACGCCGCCGATATACATATCAACGGGTAAATATTTTTCCGCTTTTTCCTTAGAGACAAGTTCACTTTCATTCTTATTATCTACATATCTAAGGAAATACCATGAAGAGCCGGCCCATTGAGGCATTGTATTTGTTTCTCGTTTAGCAGGGGCGCCGCATTCAGGACACGTTGTATTTACCCATTCATGGATATCTGCCAATGGCGACTCTCCAGTTCCTGTCGGCTGATAGCTTTCAACTTCCGGCAATATTAAAGGAAGTTCTTCTTCCGGAACCGGAACACAGCCGCAATGTTCACAATGAATAATCGGAATAGGCTCTCCCCAATAACGCTGCCGGCTAAATACCCAGTCCCTGAGTTTATAGTTGGTTGTTTTTTTGCCTAATCCCATTTCTTCTATAATTAACGGAGCTTCTACTTTAAGTTCAGTAGATTTCTTGCCATTCCATTCACCGGAATTAATAACGATACCGGCATCAACATAGGCTTCGGTTAATTCCCTTGAGGGCTGGCCGTCTTTAGAAATAACTTCTATAATAGGAATATCAAACTTCTTTGCAAATTCAAAATCTCTCTCATCATGGGCAGGAACACACATAATCGCACCGGTACCATAATCCGCCAAAACATAGTCTGAAAGCCAGATCGGAATTAGTTCGTGATTCATCGGATTAACAGCATAACTTCCTGTAAATACCCCAGTCTTCTCCTTGCCCTGCAGACGGTCTACAGATGATTTCATGGAAGCTTTATCAATATAAGCTTCGACAGTCCTCTTTTGGCCTTCTGTGGCCAATCCAGCAGCAAGACGATGCTCCGGAGCCAGCACCATAAATGAAGCACCATATAAAGTATCTGGCCGGGTGGTATAAATCTTGATTTTTTCATCTCTTCCATTGACTCCGAAATCAACTTCCGCACCATCGGATTTACCAATCCAGTCTGCCTGCATTTTTCTGACCTTTTCTGGCCAATCCAGTTTATCTAAGTCGTCCAGCAGCCGGTCTGCATATTCTGTAATCTTCAGCATCCATTGCTTCAGATTCTTCTTCGTAACACTGGTTCCACAGCGTTCACATTCACCACCGACTACTTCTTCATTGGCTAGTCCCGTTTTACATGATGGGCACCAGTTAATAGGCATTTCCTTTTCATAGGCGAGCCCTTTTTTAAACATCTGGACAAATATCCACTGCGTCCATTTATAAAACCCAGGGTCTGTCGTATTGACTTCCATATCCCAGTCATACACCGCAGATATCTGTTTAATTTGTTTTTTAATCTTCGCAATATTCTGTGCGGTAGACTTTTCTGGATGGACACCCATCTTTATGGCATAATTTTCTGCCGGCAAACCAAAGGCATCCCAGCCCATGGGATGGATAAGATAATAACCATTAAGTATTTTAAAACGGCTCCAGACGTCTGAAATGACATAGCCTCTCCAATGACCGACATGCAGCCCATTTCCTGAAGGATATGGGAACATATCCAGACAATAATACTTTTCTTTTGTTCCGCCGCCAACATTGATTGGCTTTTCTTCCCAGGCTTTTCGCCATTTTTTCTCGATTTCCTTATAGTTATAAGTTATTGCCAAATTTATTACCTGCCTTTCCACGCCTTATTATGGCGCACAACTTAAAAAAGCCCTCATCATCTTTAGAGACGAAAGGGCTTACTATTTCCGTGGTACCACTCTAATTCATGTTGATTGTAAACAACATGCACTTAAAGATTCTGTAACGTGAATAAAACGCTCTGACCTATACATACTCTGATGGTTCAGCCAGAAGACTCCAAGGCGAGTTGGGAAAATCCGGTACTGCCTCGCATCTGCCGGCAGCTTTCTGAAACCTTACCTTTCTTAATACTCCTCTTCATCGTCTTTAGATTTGCAATTAAAATATATTTTACCTATATTATGAAAGTTTGTCAACCATATCCTTTTCTTTTTCTGTAACATAGGACTTTTTTAGTCTAAGCCATTTGAGTATTTGAATCACCAATAAACAAATAACAGAAATACCATACACCATCAAAAGATTTGTATTTCCAATCCATACTACCCTGAAAATTGAATGCAGTGGTTTAATAAGCAATACCGCATTGAGAAAGACAAATCCCACTGCAAATGCGCCGATTAATGCCTTATTATTCCACATCCGTTGTGTAAATAATATTGGGTTTTTAGTTTTACAGTTAAAACCATGAAGAAGCCTTGACAAACAGAGGACTGCAAATGCCATTGTCTTTGCGCCGGCACTTCCCATTGTTGTCATACCTATATAATAGGCACTCATTGTTGCTATTGCAATGACTCCGCCTTCTATTAAAATATTACTTAAAAATCTAAAGGTCAGTATGGAATCATTTTTAGACCTAGGCTTATTCTGCATGACCGACGTGGTATGCGGCTCCAAGCCTAATGCTATGGCAGGAAGGCTGTCTGTAAGTAGATTGATAAACAACAGATGTACGGCTTCAAAAGGCAATGTCAGCCCCATAATTGATGCATATAATACAGCTAAGATACCGGCGGCATTTCCAGATAATAAAAATTTAATGGCATTTTTTATATTCTTATAAATATTACGCCCATTTTCAACAGCTTTAACAATTGTTGCAAAATTATCGTCTGTTAAAACCATAGAAGCTGCATCCTTTGCTACATCACTTCCTGTAATTCCCATCGCAACACCAATATCGGACTGTTTTAACGCTGGGGCATCATTAACGCCATCACCGGTCATCGCTACGATATTACCACGATTTTGCCATGCCCGTACGATTCGTATTTTATGCTCCGGTGAAACTCTAGCATAAACCGAAATACCTGGGACATATGACTCAAGCTCTTGATCAGGCATATTATCAATGTATGAACCTTCAATTGCTTCATCATCATGTTTTAAAATACCTATCTGTTTTGCTATTGCGGCCGCCGTCACCCGATGGTCACCGGTAATCATTACGGGCTTGATGCCTGCCTTAATACATTCGTGAACGGCAGCTTTTGACTCTTCCCGGGGCGGATCCATCATTGCAGTTAGTCCCAGGAAAATAAAATCCTTTTCATCTTCTAAAGAAATATCTTTAAAGGCATCAAACTCTCTATAGGCGAAAGCCAGAACACGAAGACCTGACTCGGACATATTCTGATTTGTTCTTTGGATTTGCTGTAATTCTTTATCTGTAAAAGCTATGATTCCTTTTTCAGTTTCAATATTTATGATTCTATCCATAAGCACATCTACCGCACCTTTTGTAATCATTATATATTTATCTTTTATACAATAAAGTGTAGACATTAATTTTCTATCGGAATCAAAAGGGATTTCATGTAATCTTGGCTGCCGGCTTCTTATCTCTTCTACCTTACAATTGAATTGTCCGGCTATTCTAATAAGTGCTATCTCCGTGGGATCACCGATTTCATTTTCCTCGGTATATAAAGAATCATTGCATAATATTCCATAAAGCATTAACTTGTATTGATGCTTATCCTTTAAATCAAATGATTTACTGTTAATTACCTGGTCATTGATATAGTATTGTTTTACTGTCATTTTATTTTGTGTCAATGTCCCTGTTTTATCTGAGCAAATAACCGAAACACTGCCAAGGCCTTCAACAGCCTGGAGCTGCCTGATAATTGCATTCTCTTTAGCAAGTTTTTGCGTACCAAGAGATAAGACAATTGTTACAATGGAGCTTAGGGCCTCCGGAATTGCGGCAACTGCTAGTGCAACTGCAAACATAAAAGCGTTGACAAGATTATCTCCCCGTAAAACAGAAATTAAAAACAGTATTGCGCATAACCCTAAAACGATTATAGATAATTTTTTTCCAAAGTCATCTAAATTTTCCTGAAGCGGGGTTTTCTTTTCTGATGCATTTCCAATCAATGTGGCTATCTTGCCGATTTCAGTTTTCATGCCAATATCCGTCACTATGAATTTTCCCCGCCCATAAGTTACAAAACTACCTGAATAAACCATATTAATCCGATCCCCAATGGGGAGTTCTTCTGTCAAATCAACATCGGCCTTATCTACAGTTAGACTTTCTCCTGTAAGCATACTCTCATTAACTTTTAAACTTGCATTTTCAATAATACGGCCATCGGCACAAACATAGTCTCCTGCCTCCAGCAACACAAGATCACCAATCGTTATTTCCCTGGAAGGAATTTCAGTAACCATGCCCCCTCTTAAAACCTTTGCCATAGGCGTTGACAACGATTTTAGGCTGTCTAATGATTTTGCTGCCTTTAAATGTTGAACTGTTCCTAAAATAGCGTTCATGGTTATAACCACAAGTATAACAATCGTACTTTCTATATCTCCCAGAACGCCGGCTATAATAGCCGCAATCATTAATATGATAACTAAAAGATCTTTAAATTGGCTTAAAAATATTTGAAGTGTACTCTTTTTAGCCGTCTCCATCAATTCATTAAAGCCATATGCCTCTTGTTTTTCCTTAATATCTTTTTGAGTCAGCCCAGTATCCTTGGAGGCATAATGATCTAAGAGTTTCTGCCTTGGCATTTGATATTGTTCGTCCATTTATTTCATCCTCTCTTTCTTAAATAATTGTAATCGTCTCTGAAAGCAAAAAACAAGGCTTTTATTGCGCTTCAAAGCCACAATAAAAGTCTTGCTCCTTAAAATATAATAAGTCACGATCCGGATTATATTGGTTATTACAAATTCACTTTGCAGCAAACCCAACACAATCGTATTGACGATATCGCAAACCATCATTAATTAATGATATTAAGCTACTCCCTTTTATGGTATATAGTATAAACATAACCATAGTTTTTTGTCAACCATTTTTTGTCATCATTAAAATATTATTTTTTGTCATCATTAAAATATTATCTATTCTTCTGCATTCTTTTTAGCTTCCTCGATTACTTTTACCTGAACATCTGATGGTGCCTGCTCATAACGGTTAAATGAATAAGCAAAATCGCCGCGGCCGCCGGTCATTGACCTTAAATCTGTTGAATATCCATAAAGCTCTGCCATAGGAATGTCCGCTACAATCTCAGTCTTTCCTGAACTGACCGGATTCATACCCAATACACGGCCTCTTCGTTTATTTAAATCTCCCATAACATCACCGGTATAGCTGTCCGGAACATATACACTTAAAGAAGCAATAGGCTCAAGTATTACCGGAGACGCCTGTAAAAATGCAGATTTAAACGCTTGCCGTGCGGCTGTCTTAAATGCCATTTCCGACGAATCCACCGGATGATAAGAGCCATCGAACAATGTGGCTTTAACTCCTACTACCGGATAACCCGCAAGAGGACCCTTATGAACAGAATCAGCCAATCCTTTCTCTACAGCCGGAAAATAATTCTTTGGAACCGCCCCACCGACTACTCTTTCTGCAAATACATAAGGTATCTCCAAATCACCAGAAGGTTCGAACTCCATCGCTACATCGCCGTACTGTCCATGGCCGCCGGACTGTTTTTTATATTTTTCCCTGACAGAAACCTTCTTCTTAATTGTTTCCCGATATGGTACACGAGGTTTCATCAATTCAATTTCTACCTTGTATTTTGCCTGCAGCTTACTTACTGTTATATCCAGATGCTGGTCTCCCATTCCATAAAGCAATGACTGCCTGTTTTCAGCATCATTAAATACTTTCAATGTCACGTCTTCATCCATCATCTTTTGAAGCGCCTGAGAAACTTTATCTTCGTCTCCTTTGTTCTTGGCCTTATATCTCTTATATGTATAAGGGACACTAAGTTGAAACTTGTTAAACACCAGCGGGGCACTCTTAAGTGAAAGTGTATCACCGGTAGAAGTATTGCTTAACTTGGCTATAGCGCCAATGTCACCAGCTTTTAACTCCGGAACCTCAATAGCTTCCTTGCCTCTCATTACATAGAGACGGGACAACTTTTCTTCTGTATCTTTATCATAATTAAAAATAACGGAATCCGATTTTAATTCACCGGAACACACTTTCACCAAGGAGTACCTTCCGATAAATGGATCTACTATTGTTTTAAAGACATAGGCTGAAAAAGGTCTTCTGGAATCGTAATCAACATTATACTCTTTATCAGTTCTTGGATCTTTGCCAAATATCTTAATATTATCCCGCATCGGTGACGGCAGGAATTCAACACATGTCTGTATTAGATTTTCGATGCCATATCCTAACGAACCAGAGCCGCACTGAACAGGGATAATATTACCTTCGTTAACATTCACACGTAACGCATCAATAATCTCATCTACAGTAAATTCTTCCCCACCAAAATACTTATCCATCAGCTCTTCACTGGTTTCTGCAACCGCTTCAAGCAAAGCTTCCCGGCACGGATCCAGATCAGAATTAATGCTTTGGGGAATATCCATGGCCTTCCACTTACCGCCCTGGATAAACTCCCTGCCTTCCATCGTAACGACGTTTACTGCCCCGACAAACTGATTATTCTCTTTAATAGGAAGATGGAAAGGAGCAATCTTCTTACCATATAATGCTTTTAAATCTTCAACCACCTTTAAATAATCTGCATGCTCATCTTCCAAGTTCGTCACAAAGATTGTTCTCGGCAGCTTATTTTTCTCGCAGTAATCCCATGCCTTCTCAGTTCCGGCTTCAACCCCTGATTTAGCAGAAACAACGATGATAACGCCATCGGCTATAGACAGTGCTTCTTCAACTTCACCTACAAAATCCATGTATCCTGGCGTATCTAATAAATTGACTTTCCAGAAATTCCACTCAATTGGAATAACTGACGTACTAATTGAAAACTTTCTCTTGATTTCTTCTTTATCATAATCACTAATTGTGTTGCCATCTTCAACTCGGCCCTGCCGTCCAATTGTACCGGTGGCATAAGCCATCGATTCTGCTAATGTGGTCTTTCCACAGCCACCATGTCCTAAAATAACGATATTACGTATATCCTGCGTCTTATAAACCTTCATGTCCATCTTCCTCCAATACTTTTTTGTCAGCTTTTTCTTTAATAATATATTATTTTATAAGAATCAGCCATGTAAACATTTTACTAAAAATAATCCGTCATTTCAATAGTTTTATGACAATTATTCAAAAAGCTCTTGATTTTTATTTTTATTAATGCTAACATGAACGGTAGTTTTTTCAGAAAGAATTGGAGGGAATGTATTTTATGGATAAAACAACTATAGGATTTATCGGCTTAGGCTTAATCGGCGGTTCTCTGGCCAAAGCCATCCGCCGGGCTTATCCGGATTTTATCATTAAAGCTTTTGATACAGACCGGGAATGCTTAACCGCCGCCTTAAGTGACGGTACTTTAAATCATGCCCATGATTCTATAGATACAAGCTTTGCAGACTGCCAAATTATCTTTTTATGTACTCCGGTAAGTATAAATATTGAAAAGTTAAAAGACTTAAAAAATACCATCAATGAAAGCTGCATATTAACCGACGTGGGCAGTGTAAAATCGACAATTCACGAAGCTGTCATCACTTATGATTTAGAACAAAACTTTATTGGCGGTCATCCTATGACCGGTTCTGAAAAAGCAGGCTATCAAAATGCCAATAGACATTTATTTGAAAACGCCTACTATATCATTACGCCGACAAAAAAGTCAAATAAGGAGCAGGTTGATTTTTTGATAAGTATTCTTAAAGAAACCGGAAGCCTTCCATTGATACTTGATTTTCATAAACATGATTTCATTATGGCAGCTATCAGCCATTTACCTCATATTATCGCTTATGCTTTAGTTAATCTTGTCAAAGACTCTGATAATGAAGATGGATTAATACAGATGCTCGCAGCCGGAGGTTTTAAGGACATCACCCGTATAGCCTCAGCATCACCGGCGATGTGGCAGCAAATATGTATTGAGAATAATACTTATATACAAAAAGCGTTAGATACCTATATGACCAGCTTAACAAATATTAATCTGGCTATCGCCGATAATAACACAGATTTTATAATCAGATATTTTAATCAGGCTAAAACATTCAGGGACAACATCCCTCAGGCCAGGGCAAAAGGATATATTAAACCATTATTTGAAATTTATGTAGATATTATTGATGAAGCCGGAGCCATTGCCACTCTTTCTACTATTTTAGCCAGTAATTCAATTAGTATAAAAAATATCGGAATCGTACATCACCGAGAATTTCAGGAAGGCGCATTACGTATAGAATTTGATGCTGCAGGCGCTGCCAAAAAAGCTGTCCGGATCCTGAGAAAATTTCATTATACCGTACATGAACGTTGTTAGCATAGGAAGGAGTTAGGATACAATGGATATTAAAAAATCACGTGCACTTAATGGGGAAGTAATTATCCCTGGCGATAAATCTATTTCACACAGAAGCATTATGCTTGGCGGGATAGCCGAAGGTATTACCGAAGTCTATCATTTCCTTCAGGGCGATGACTGTCTTTCTTCTATTGATTGTTTTCGAAAAATGGGCATATACATCGAAAATAAACACGATGTTGTCCGCATTCATGGTAAAGGGCTCCATGGATTAAAGCAGCCTGATTCTGTTTTGAATACAGGTAACAGTGGTACGACAACCCGCTTGATTTCAGGTATTTTAGCCGCCCAAAGTTTTGAATCAATCTTAAACGGTGATGAATCCATACAAAAGCGGCCAATGACACGTATCATAAATCCCTTGACGCAAATGGGCGCGCAAATTGAAAGCCTTAATTATAATGGCTGTACACCATTAAAAATTAAAGGTTCGCCCCTTAAAGGAATAAAATATCGCGCTCCTGTGGCCTCAGCCCAGGTTAAATCATGTATATTGCTCGCCGGTTTATATGCTGATAAAACAACAAGCGTTACTGAACCTTATTTGTCAAGAAATCACACCGAACTAATGTTGAAGTCCTTCGGTGCCAAATTAGAATCTGAGCATACCACCACCACAATTTATCCTGCCCACCAATTATTGGCTCAGAAAATCACCATACCCGGTGATATATCCTCTGCTGCATATTTTATTGCGGCTGCATTAATCGTTCCCGGCTCACAAGTCTTAATTAAGAATGTAGGCATCAATCCAACGAGAGCCGGTCTATTGGATGTGTGTCAGGATATGGGTGCCGACATTACTTTGGAAAATATTCGGGAAAAGGATACAGAGCCGGTTGCAGACATCATTGTAAAATCCAGTTCCCTTCATGGGACCGTTATTGAAGGGGCGATGATTCCAAGACTCATTGATGAATTGCCTGTTATCGCTGTATTAGCCTGTTTCGCCAATGGTAAAACAGTCATCAGAGATGCCGGAGAACTTAAAGTAAAGGAATCTAACCGCATTGATACCGTATCCGGCAACCTGGCACTTATGGGCGCCAATGTGACACCTACTGAAGATGGCATGATTATACAGGGAGGAGCACCCTTGCACGGTGCGGTTATTGACAGCAACGCAGATCATCGGATTGCAATGTCCTTTGCTGTCGCCGCACTGAACTGTGAAGGTGATACCGCTATCAAAGGCAGTAAATGTATAGATATTTCATATCCAACTTTCTTTAAGGATTTAGCGAAACTCACAAGATAATACCTTCTTTCCTGAAATCTCCAGACATTTTTTCTCTCCTGTCAGTTATCTTGCATTTTTGATATTATGTAAGTTGATGTTGCCAGAATAATAAACTATTATTTGTTTAAGATAAGGAATTAATTATGCCTGCCATTTTATAATTTTATCATAGTGTGAGAAGATTCGCAATTTTTATTACCTTTCTTTGAATGTAATAATTAGGCAAAGATGTGGAGCTGTATGATGAATACAAAAGATAATTATGTTGTACAAGAAACTTTTTCTGTAATGTGTAATATACTCAAAAAAGAAGCTGGGGTTTATAACAAAGAAATTGCACTTCATATTGGAATTGATTCCAGTTTATTAAGCCGATGGATAAATAAAAGCGGGAAAATAACGACATATTATAATGATCGTATTTTTGAATATTTTGCCCAATCTAAATTTGAGTCATATAACAAATCTTTGAAAGAAAAAATTATCCACAGGCTAAAACTGAATTCTAACGGTAGAATATACCATAATATTGTAAATCTGGGCTATATCCCACTTTTGAAATATTTGATTTACAGTTTAAATAAAGATGCATTAGAGAGGGAATCCAGACTACGTTATCTTTGTTCTGAAATGACTAAGAACACATTAATTAGAAGGACAATGGATTACTCGAGATATGGAAAGCACTACCATGTCACCAATAATATAATTTCGAAATTATCTGAAATCAGCCAAAAGAAATGTTTAGATAGAGGTATTTCCGATAAAGATGTTTTATTGGTTGAAGTTTTTGAAAATGAAATATTGTACAAACGATTCTTAATTATATTCAACTATGATAAATATGAGCACGGTGAGGCTGGGATTGACGCCAAATTGGAATATATATTGACCGAAAAAGATTGGCTTTTGTATGATCAGTACTTAATCATTACAAATCCCTATGACTTTTTCGAAATCACCTATACCAGCCATCAACTCAATACCTCTGCGGCTTCCTCGTTCATTGATATTGAAAATTATAATGTCACAAAATTAAAAAAATATGTCGAAACCATTATTAATAAAGTATTAGAAATTATTTTTGAAGAATGTCAGTCTGAAAAAATAAATTGGGAAGTGGTTTAATTTGAGTAAAAAATTCGTTATCAGAAAAAACAGCAATCTATATAAATCTCTGGTTGAAATTAATGAGGAAAACATCAGAAATTTTATGAATGATGGCAATGATAATGAGAATCCTGAACATTCCGATGAACGTAGGGCAGCTATACTAGAATATATTATGAAACAATATAAGAAGGAGAATCAATAAAAATTAATCCAGGGGCTACTGCAATGCAGCAACCCCTCATTATCAACTAGGGGGTCTAGCTTCCGCAACAATGCTTATACTTTTTGCCGCTTCCACATGGACATGGTTCATTACGCCCAACTTTTTTACCTTTCACGATTGTGGTGGAACTTTTTTGTTCTTTATATAGTTCTTTTCTTCTTTCTTCAGAAATAAGCGGTTCCCACTGTGGCAATCCATACAGCCAGTCAGCTTTGGCCGCTACCATATTTTTATAAAGAAGTTCTAAATTAATATCAATGATAACCTTGGAATCTTCTTCTAAAGTCTCAATCGTGTTAGGCATATTGATACTTTCATTAATGCCATCCAGAAACCCAAGCATAATTGCCGGTTCTACACTGTATATCCTGGCAAGCTCTTTAACGGTCCCCGTAACAATTTTATCTGGCTCTTCCAAAAGCTTCTCGTATATGCCTTTTTCTAACATATAATAATTTGTCCAAAACTTCTGCTGTGACATAGCATCCTGGCTATTAGCGGCAACAACATTCTCCCAATCTTTCATTAAGCTCATTTAATTCACCTTATCTTTCTTATTCGTCTCCCAAATTGTTTTTTACTATTATACCACGAGGAAGAAAAATATTAAATATATTAATCATAAACATTGTATCCACCTTAGCCATAGCTTCCTTACAATCCCACTTCGCCTGTCTATTTCCTTCCTGAGTTTTTTATACAAATTAAGAGCATAAGCCTTATCCTTATTTGATGGTTCATGTTGGCTATAAGTGGACTTTAAAATAATTTTTGTAAGGTGTATAAATTCTCCTTTTTCCAAAAATTCAAAACGATCTTCGACTTTCTGCGCGTAGGCCTCTTCGCTCATCAAAGTATCATATTCATCTTCTCGAAATTTCAAAAGTTTTACTATTTCTTCATAGCATGTACAAATGCTTTCTCTGTTGTCTTTGCTATATAACTTTTTACACCTATTGTTTCTAATCATATAACGCCTGATTATAATTAATCCAGCTATGGCCATTATGATTAAAATTGTAATCAATATATAAACGATTGCCGTATTTTCTTTTTTTATTTCAGGTGCAGCCGCAGTATTCTTTGATTTTTTTACAGTTTCTGTTTCAGAATCCTTCGTTTCTCTTAGAGACTCGTTTGTAGCTTCTGTGCTTTGATTCTCCCCTGGAATTTGCCCTTCAGTATATGAAGGTGTGACCTCAATAGGTATCCAGCCATATTCTTTACTATAAACTTCACTCCAGGCATGGGCACGATTATCTTTGACCACGGCAGTATATGTGCCATCATCATTCTCTTTAAAATCACCCGGCGCCACCACATAACCTTCGACATATCGGGCAGGTATGTCATAATACCGGAACATCATTGTTGCTGCAGTGGCATAATGTACACAAAAACCCTTTTTGTTATTAAATAAAAAGTACTCTACAAAGTCCTGCCCATCTGGTACTTTGCCAGGATTCAAATCATATGACGTTGTTTCCCTTAGATAATCCCGGATTAACCTGATCAAGGTTTGGGTGCTATATCCATCGTCAATAAGTCCTGCATTCACATAAGCTTCTACCTCGGCCCATTCTTCTTGATTAATGATCTCATCAACATTTTCCATGTACTCTGTAACCACATATTCATTATATAAAGAAAATATTCCGTCTCCGGGAGTATTGATTAATATGTCATTCTCCTCGTCATATACAAACATTTCCTGATAGTATCCGCCGACCATCACACCATCATCTGGCAGGCTGTAAAATCTGGGATAATATTCAAATGTATCGCCGCTCCAATCCCCCATAGTAACGTTTTCGTCGCCGCTTAATGAGTAATCTGTACTTAAATCTGCCGTATAAGGATAAATTACGGTTCCCACACCTAAATTTTTAATCTCTATCATTTGAGGCATACCGATATTTACAAAGGTATTCACCGGCATATTCCATATTACCATTTTGACGCTTTCAGGATCATACCCATTGCCGCTGAATAATTCATTGAAAGATGTATAATCATGGGGCTCCCATTGATTTTCTTTGTAATTGCCGGCTACATACCCTTTTAGGTAAATCCGATTCTCTGGTTTTTCATCAACTGTAACTTCTAAATGATTTTTGCCTGAAAACCTTAAATTGCCGGTATTTCTTAAATCGCCTTTCGCTAATCCGCCTACAGCCATTCCTGACAGTGATTCACTTCCTGCATCATCTTCATAAAAATATAGGTTCTTATTTTTATAAAAATCTGTAATTTCACGCTTTAGCATATATAAACTGCTTTCGGCAGGCTTAAATAACGGGTATATTGCAAATACGGAAATTATCAATAACAACGCCATTAATCCGGATATCAGAAGCATCACATTGTTATGTAATCTTGTATTCTTATATTTTCTAAAGACCAGGCATGTTCCTATGCCTCCAATCATATAAGCGAGTAATGCGCTTGCCGAAGGTATCATACCAATAAGCATAAGACCTGCAATCAGTAAGCCACCGGGTAAGAAAAGCAGCCAGGAGGATTTAAATTTTAAAATGGCAAGTCGATTAATATTGGATAAAACAACAGCACAAAGCACAAAAGAAGCAGTCAGATTAGCAGAGTCAGCCGGGGCGTCAATAGTGTTCAAATGAATCCCATAAAATGTCTCCAGCAGGCTGCCCGCCTCATTGGCAATCATCTGAAATCCGGCCATGATTTCTTCCCTGGAAATAAATATCAATACCATGAAAAAAACAGCTATGGCAATCCTAAAGTACTTTATATTCATCTGAACGATAATATTAAAGCCGATAATGAAAAATAAGACAGTCATGCCAGAATAAGGCAGAGAAAGTCCCCCAGCAATGATTTCAATAGTGGCGTAGGCCAGGATGGATAAATATAATAATTTAAATATGATGTCTATTATGAAATCTTTTTTTAACTTCATCTAATTCCCACCTAAATAACTAAATGCAGATCAGCCAGACGATCCTGGATTGATTCGTCATCAAATGCATATGTCAGATTCTCATTAATATACAGATTTAACGACATATCCAAGGCTAACCGGACATGCCTGGCGGCTCCTGGATATGTATCCTTATAAATTTCATCAATGCTTCCATCATAGCTACATATATCCATGCAAATAAGTTCCTCCATTGTCTCATATAGTCCTTCGATGCTTTCAATTGCTCTTCTGATAATACCCTTACCTCGTCCATCTATCCAGCTCAAATAAAAATAACATTCCAATTCTACAAGAGTATTTGCAATAGAATAAGTGATTTCCCATAAGCATTCTGTCCTGGAACCTGAGAGGTCTGATAAAAACTCCTTACGGATATCTAGCAAAAAAACCACATTATACCCAATCGGCTGGCTAAATTCCTTAACCATCGCCACCCCTTTTCGGGCGGTAAGCTTCCAATGGATATTCTGAAGTTTATCTCCTGCAGCATATTCTCTTATTTTAAATATTTCTGAAGGATCATCACCGCTTTTATCTTTTGAATATATGTCACTGTCTGCATCTGGATTTCGGGTATTACTGCTTATGGTTATATCTGCTGTATATAACTCCGGTAACACTGCAATTTTAAACGCTTTATGCACTTTATTTGTAAAATGAAAAATGTTCAAATAATCAAATACTTTTACCACAGTATGGCTAATGGTTAAGCAGCCGGAATATTCAGGCAATATCTGACATTGAAGCTCAGCCTCGCTCTTGTGATCGATACATCCCGGTATGACTATCTTGTGGTTTTTTTCAGAAAAGCCGTACTGATAATGAAGTATAAGTTTAAGCCTGGGAACCGGTAAGAATGAAGAATTTTTCACATGAATTTCTATGGATACCGGTTCGCCTTTCTTAGACTGCTTTTTGGTTAATGTAATCTCACTGCTTATTTTAAATCGCAGATAAACCATTAGGAATAACGATATCAAAAGCATTAACAATTCAAAAATAAACACAATCAGTAAAGAAGGCTGATTATACATAATCATACCATATAAAGTAAATCCTATAATCAATAAGTAAATGAAAAAGTTTTTCATGGCTTTCCTTTCGGCATAGGCTTATTGACTGCTTTTAAAATATCATTAATAATATCATTTTTAGTTAAATCATTTATTTTCGTTTTTGACTGGAGAACTAAACGATGTCCAACCACTTCGCTGAAGATATCTGCTACATCATCAGGAATTACATAATCACGGTCCTTTATAAAAGCATTACCTTTGGCCATTCTTGATAATGCCAGCGTGCCCCTTGGACTGACACCGAATTGAATCATTTCATGTTCCCTGGTTTTTGCAGCTAATCTGACTATATATTCATAGACAGCGTTATGTATAAAGACTGATTCTACCTGTCTTTGCATTTTAACCAGCTGTACGCTGCTGATAACAGGATTAATACGTTCCAAAGGATTCTCTTTGCTTCTGTCTTTTATCATGTAGATTTCATCCCGAGGATTAGGATAGCCCAGACTTATACTTATCATAAAACGGTCTAGCTGTGATTCAGGAAGCATCTGGGTTCCGGCTGAACCCACCGGGTTTTGTGTTGCAATAACGATAAATGGTTCAGGCACCTGCATTGTGCGGCCATCAATCGTTACCCCTCCTTCTTCCATGACTTCCAATAAGGCAGATTGGGTCTTTGGTGACGTTCTGTTAATTTCATCTGCTAAAAACAAGTTGCACATGATGGGACCCGGCTGATACACAAACTTTTGGATATCTTGCTTATACATATAGAATCCGATGACATCGCTTGGTAAAACATCTGGCGTGAACTGTATACGACCGGCTTTTAAGTCCAATGCTTTTGAAAAAGCTAAAGCCAGGGTCGTCTTTCCAACGCCTGGGATATCATCGATTAATACGTGGCCTTTTGTTAGAATAGCTATGAGTAATTTATAGATGCAATCATCTTTACCGACGACAGCTTTTTTCACTTCTTTGATTATAGCCTCTGCATGTTCAGTATAAAGAGACATTTTTATCCTCCTGTTTCTTACCAATGTAATTATCTGTTATATGATTATAACACAGGACTATATACTATTTCAAAATAATCTTTTACATGAACCCTAGGTTTTAGCATCATTACTGCTACGGCCGAGTACCTCTCTGACCGCCTCTGCCGCCTTGTCCGCCGCCTTGTCCTCCCATGCCACCTATGGCTCCTGTTCCTGCCGTAACGCTTGTAAGAAGGGGATTGCCGCTATATACATCATAGCTTTCACCACTAACAATATCAGGAGTACTGATAGCTAGATATTGGCAGTCATGCTCTAAGGTAAAGTCAATCAGGGTTTCACCATCTTTTTGGACACTTATTTCTGTATTCCCCGAAACACCCGAGCTTACATAAATATAGCTTTGTGTTGAATCTCCTGCCGGAGTCTCTCCTATACCAGTACCGCCAAAAATAAGTGTTCCGCCGGTCGCTGTGAATGTCCCGTCACAATCAATAGCACCATTATCAGCGGTTGAATTTATGAAACCTGCCACTGTACCGCCGGAAATGTTAATGTCTCCATTTGAATCGATACCATCACCGCCGGCATTGTAAACAATGTCACCACCGGAAATATTAATATAATATGAACCCACGGCTCCACCAAAAGAATCTTCTCCGAACATACCGCCTTCACCAGTATCGCTTCCGCCTGCCGAATTAATGGCATCATCTGATGAAATGATGTTCATCGTTCCGCCAAGAATATTCACTGTTGCTCCTTCTAATCCCTCAAAACAGTTAGTGACATTTATATTCCCGCCACCTACGCTTAAATCTCCATCTGCATGAACACCGTCATCACCGCTGGAAATGGTGAACTCACCGCCGCTAATGGAAATATTCCCATTGGCATGGATACTGTCATCCGCACTGTCCACATTAAAGGTTCCTCCAGTAATAGATAAATCCGTTGCAGCTTTTAATCCCTTATAGCTGTTTGTACTATCTATCGAAGAAACATTGGCAAAACCACCACCGGCTGTTATTGTATAATTACCTCCTTTTATGGCTAAAATAGTCTCTGCCTGGATACCGTCACAACCGGATGTGATACGAAATTCGCCATCTTCTAAGTATATCCAGCCTTTTGAAGTATCATCATTATTATTGGATTGAATACCGTCGTTACCGGCTGTAATCTCAAATTCACCACCTAGGACCGTAAGTGAATCCCGTCCCCGTATGCCATGATTTGCTGCATCAATAATAAAGTTCCCACTTGCAATAACAAGATCATCCTTTGTGCCTATGCCATTATTGAATCCGGCATTCACTGTCAGTGTACCGGTGCCATTTATTGTAAGATCACATTTGCTAAAAATAGCTGCATCAGGTTCCTCATCAGTAGTATTGGCATAGGCAAAATTTCCGCCTCCGTCTGTCACTGTATTTTGGGTACCCTTCTGAAGTATAATGATAAGTTTATCCGCTGACGAAGCATAAATTGGTGCACCTGTTGTACAGGTAATATTGACTCCATTTAATACCAGCCTGACTGTATCACTATCAGGGGCAGTAATTAAAATCTGCCCATCGGTAAGTGTGCCATTTAAAACATAAGTTCCTGCAGAGGATATCGTTAGAATGCTGCCATCAGCTGACGCCCCTTCGCCCTCCGCCTCAATTGATGTGCCGTTTAACTGTATCATTGTTGAAGTAGATTCATCCCAGCTGTTATTTGTATCTTCCGCATCATATTGATTTTTAATATCCGAAACATCAATTGTTGAGGTACCACTTTCAGCAGAAGCATTAGCCGTATCCGTTCCTGCCCCGGCCGTTTGTGTAGACGCATCGGCTGTATTACTCTGAGTACTACAGCCTGCTATGGCAAACATTGCAAGAAGCAGAACTATCAACACTACTATTCTTTTCTTGTTTTTAACATACCTTAATATCATCTATTTTCCCTTCCTATAATTCATCTCTATTCACAGGCAGCCTTCCGCAAATGATATTCAAATTCCCATTACGGCATCTTATCTCATCAATAAAAGTTTTTTCTTCTTTCATATCTCTTAACTCTATGGTATACTGCAATTCATATAAGCTTCCCAGGTTTGTCGTTTTTACCGTCTCCAATTCTACTTTCTTGGTGTATTTATGGAATATTTCATCAAATATCTCAGTATAATCTAAGTTTTCAGGTATGGTGATTTTCAGAGTTTTTATGGTATTCTTACGTTCTCCGAAAGATACATTTGATAGCAACACAATAACACTTCCAATAACAATAGTAAAACCTATCGCATAATATATATAACCCATTCCCGTGGCAATCCCTATGGCCATAGCCAGGAAGATACTGCTTATCTCCTTTGCGCTCCCTGGGGCGGAACGAAATCTAATCAAGCTGAAAGCGCCCATAACAGCTATTCCTGTCCCAAGGCTGCCATTAACCAACATAATTACGGCTTGGACGATGACCGGCAAAAGAACGATTGTAACAACAAAATTTTTAGTATAAACATTACGATGCATATATACAATAGCAATAACAACCCCCAGCAGAAGTGATGTCAGGGTACAAAGTAACATTTGTACTAATGTGATACTTTGGGTTGACTCTCCGATAATACTACTTAACATTTCTTAATACCTCTCTCTCCAGTAAATAATTCTGATATACGTTTCCATATTTTGAGAATGAATTCGGATACATTTTTAACTCTGATAATATGGCAGAAAACCAATAAGGTAATGCTCCTGGCGTCTTAACTTCCATAAGTATACTACCTTTTTCTATAAGTGGCGTACCATAGCTGCCTTTTGACATATTTAAGTTATCCTCCCTCCATCTAATATTAAAATCAAAAGTAATTCTAAATTCATTATTTTCCTTTCCAAACAATGCAATCCTATCATAACAAAGTAGAATTACCGGCTTTATGGAATTTCGATGGATGAACCAGTCTATTTCATTCAATATCTGCCCTTTGGTTTCCGGCTTAATGCCATGATTCAAATACCTCCATGCTTCCCTAAAGGAAAGGGGCATCCTACGCTTATAGGTAATTCCCTGATACTTCTTTTTCAGTTCAATATAAACTATTTGATCCTGATTCGGAACACCGTAACTGCGTAATCTTAACTTCTCTTTATACACTGGTTTATTATTACAATGACGTATCAGTTCATAATCATCTGTGTCGTAATAAAGAGAACAGATACTATATAGGCCAAACTCATCCTCTTCCATATGTTCTTTCAATACACTTCTCAATAACTGATACTGGGAATGCGATAATATATATTTCTTTTCATGTCTTTCAAAAACCGCTTGCTCAGCTGACATATTATACTCCCTTCTGGGGCGTGTCTGAAAACTCGTAGTATCAAGAGTGCAATGAGTTTCCAGACATGCCCTGACATTCTTTTTAGTTATTTTATATAAACTCATCTTAAACTTTGAATGTGACAATTATGTGATGGAAGGGTGAAGTTCTCTTGAAAATAAATAAAGCCAAAATCTCTTACTGATATCTATCAGGTGGATTCTGGCTTTATTGCTGTAGAACATGACACTATTATTACATAATCCACAGATGCAGCACTATCACAATCAATGTACTCATAAGCGTTCCGAGCAGGTAATATTCAGCGAATTCCTTGTCCGAGGATATTTTTTCATATCTTGCAATAGATTTAGCGGTTAAAACCAGTCCAATTGCAGAATACTGATTCGTAGACAAAAAGATTAGTATAATCAGCCTTTCCAATAAACCAATCAATCCGCCCGCCTTTTTATTATCATCTTTGTGATCATTTGGTCTATAAAAAGATAATAAACATTTGATTGTAATATTAGCAGGCCTCCAAATCATCAATAGAATGATTATCCATTTCAATGCCGGGACAAAGGATATGTCAATAACCCGAAAAAATTCTTCAACCGGGAATAGGGCATGGAAATCACAGCCATTTATCGTCAATACGTAGGCTATTGCAAATATAAATATAAAATGCATACATTGATCCGCCACATAAACTTTGGGCATATATAAAACATTTGCCATCTTTGATTTTTTCTTCAAGTATAATGTATACCTGTATTTTATATAATCAATGACCCCATGACTAAATGCCATCATAATACCAGCTATTACTAATTCTGCTGAAAATGCCAAAAGAACTATTGCCATGCATACACATAAATAAATTACCCCATGTTTAATTAATCCATGAAGTGACTCTTCCTTCTGTTTTGCAAGCGTATCATTTTGCAGATAATAGTCTCCCAATATATGTATTAATAAAAAGAGTAAAATATATTCTTTAAACATTTATTTATTCACCTATCTTACATAAAGTTTTTGATACAGTATCAATTGCATTTTTATAGGAGTAATACCCGGAAGCAGCCAAGCTCTTTTGTACACTGGATTGGGTAATTCCCAAGCGTTTCGCTGTTTCCTTCTGATTGGCTCCATATTCAATACAGTCAAAAATTATTTCTCTCTGCCGGTTTGTCCATTTTAATTTTATAGTTGAACATAAAGATAGAATTGAATTAAGCAATAAATCAATAGAAGTATTTTGTGCATCAGACCTGAGCATAATATTTGATTCTACTCTTTTACTTTTTTTTCTATTATTTTTCAGATTTTCTACCATGTCACGGGCATAATGATAGGCTGGTCCGTCGGCACCTAAAGGAATATTTCTATTAATATCTGTAATTATCTCTCCAATACCTATACCAAAGCGGATAGAAACAGGATACATTTTGATTTCTATTTGGGTTATGATATTCATAGTATTTTCCCCGCATCTCAGTAATCCTTGAAATTCATCTCCCAATGTAATCATGAAGTTTGATGCAATATCTCGTTCATATTCCTGGTTTATCATATCCAATATTGACTGCAGCTTCTTTTGTGAAGCGTCCCGGTTACTTATCTCTTTAGAATTAACAATATCTCCAATAATTGCAATATATGGTGTCGATTGAAAAAAGAAAAACATATAATCACCTCTTACTAACAAGTATAGACTAATTAGTAACGATAATCAAGAAAATATTCATATAGAGGTGAATATTTGTATTATATTCGTATAGAGGTGAATATTTATATAATATTCGTATATAGATGAATATTATAATAATGGACAAATATCAATTTTTGTGCACTAGCGAAAGAAAGTTTTTATCATTCAGAAAGAATGAATAACTGCTTGATTATGAAATGTTATTATTTTATTGGGTATTTCTGAGAAATATATGAATTTTGATTTAGAATAGAAACTTTCCGAAAGAAAGATTCTAGCATTTTTGATTCGGAATCAATCACTGATTGAACAAATATTTATTCATATACAGATAAATATTTGTATTTTATTCATCTGTATATGAATTCAGAAATCAACAAAAGTGGGCTCCTATATTATCCCTCCAAGAGTACTAGTAGCTTGATTCATTACTATGAATCGTAACAAGTTCATAGGTAGCACCTACATAAGCATAAATTCTTATCCTTGCACGATAAGTATAGCCTTTGACAATGCCACTACTGGTGCTTCGCGATACATCAATAAAATTCCCGCTTTTTGAATCAATCACATAAGAAAGATTTTCCCATGAACCATTAACCTTCTTCTGAAAATATGTATATACAACTATCTTTGTAACTTTACTATACCCTAGGACATCAGATGCTGCTTTCGCCGTTCCATTAGAAGCGCCGAAAACAGCACTTGCCAATGCAACATTACTCCATCGTAACCAGCTGGGTGTTCCCTCCATTGCATATTCCTCTTCTGCATAGTCGTTGTTATCTTCTATCTGACTTGCATATACCGATGAAGATATTGTCATCAATAATGTCATGCACAACAATAAACTTACTAATCTCTTTTTCATTCCCTTCCTCCTATTCCCCAAAATCCTTTTCTAGTGTCAGTGAATCAGCAAGCATAACTAATTCTTCTTTAGTTAAGTTTCCTGATATTATAAACATATAACCATCATAAACCCATGCTAAAGAATATATACCATTTAACTCACTAAATATTGCACCATTATAAATAGTATCTATTATTTCATAATTTGTTCCTTCTTCAGCATCATAAAAAGAGTTCCCCACTTGATTTTTTTGAGAAAATCTATATGTATCCTGCTCTTTATTTTTATACTCTCTCAGAACATGCATATCATCTATTTCTTCAAAAACAATCTCATACCCTTTTATTGTCTTCCCCAAAGTATATACTCTCTCAATTGTTACAAAACCTTCATCTGATTGTACTGGGGGCTCACTGCTTTCAACGTTAACCGTCATGAATTCCTTCTTAACGTTCATTATAAAATTCGTAATCGGCAGCCTAAAGGCTTCCGTACTCATGACCACCGCAAACAACAGGGCAAAAACCAAAACAGCTGCTGCAACTTTCTTCATTCCCGGATAGTAACGAAGTGGTTTTCTAACATTATGTTTCTTAAATGCCTTATTTCTGCTCGTATTCCGCGACTTTTGGATTTCTTCCATCCTCCTGGCCGCTTCCTGCCCAAACCGTTCCTCAATCATCTGCTGCATCTTTTGATTATGATCTTCCGAAAATGCCGGTTCC
>Ga0153996_1000045_pt1 | contig 83129 bp, 67 predicted proteins | sample TSNC080MetaG_FD_104728 | JGI IMG/M metagenome (GOLD analysis project Ga0153996, IMG submission 104728) | Attine ant fungus gardens microbial communities from North Carolina, USA - TSNC080 MetaG | ecosystem: Host-associated > Fungi > Mycelium > Unclassified | place: USA: North Carolina, Lumber... | reverse complement strand
GTATTTGCTATATCCTTTAGTGACATATTTGCTTTCAATTGTAGTTTCCATTTTCTTACTACCTGTTTCATGGCTGTTTTAGCGTTCTCACTGACTGCCGGGGTAAAGCCTACAAAGAAATGTAGCTTGTTAGTGATGACGACGTTTATCAACAGTTCACTTTCATTAACCATATCACCCATAACCTGGCTCCCCAGCCACCTGATGCTGGCAGCAACGCTTCCACCTCACGGTCTTAGCTTAAAGGGCTTCATTGTCACAACAGCTTAGCGAAAACCGTTACCGAATCTACGCCTGTTGCTAGGTTACTCTTGACGGAACAAGAGGTTTGTAATATACTAGAATCATCAGTATTTATCAGTGTTTCTATTATATTCAAACATTTATCTACGCGACCTCGTGTCGCACTTATTCCTTAACCCCACCCAAAGTAATTCCTTTTACAAAATATCTCTGGAAAAAGGAATATGCAATCATAATGGGTAAAATCCCGATAGCCGCAATCGCCATACGTATGGTTGTGGTCGGCATGTTTACCGTAGTGGCACCGATCGACGCTGCCTGAGAGGCATTCTGCTTTAAAACCTGGAGGTTTTCATTAATATTATTCAGTACAGTCTGGATAGTATATAAATGACCTCCGCCTCGTTCTGACAAATAGTACATACCATTCTGCCAGTCATTCCAATATGCCAGAGCTGTCATCAGACCGATGGTGGCGACGATCGGTAAGCTGAGTGGCATGATAATCTTAACAAAGATCCGAAATTCACTGGCCCCGTCAATCCGGGCCGCTTCCTTCAGGCTGGGAGGGATACTGTTGGTAAAATAATTCTTAACCAGTATGACATTGAATGCATTCATCAAAAGGTTAGGCAGGAGCAGTGCCCAGATGGTGTCCCTGATCTGAAAGTATTTCACATATGTATAGTATGTCGAAACCAGTCCGCCATTAAACAGCATTGTAAAAACCAGCAAAAAGTTCAGAATTTTCATTCCCGGAATGTCTTTATTAGAGATACCATAAGCAAACAATGTCGTAATCAGTATACTGGACACTGTTCCCAGAACGGTTACTACAACCGTCATTACATATGCCCGTCCGATTGTACTCCCCTGCACGGCAATATACCGATAAGCCTCAAGACTCCATTCTTTTGGTAAAAAGGAGTATCCATTTGCTGTCGCCCAGGCATTATCCGTAAATGAGGCAATTATCAACAGGACAAAAGGCAATAGCGCACAGAGGGCTGCTGCCCCACAAAAAATGTGAGCGATAAGCTGAGTTATTGTATTTTCTCTTGACTTCATGTTACCCCTCCTTAAAACAGTGCACTGTCTTTATTAAATTTTTTCACAACTTGATTTGCAATTACAATACAGATAAAACCTACTACAGACTGATATGCACCGGCAGCGCTGGACATGGCATAATCACTGTTCTTCATCAGGGCCTGGAATACGTACACATCCAAGGTTCTGGTTACGTCATAGAGCGGACCGCTGTTTTTGGGAATCTGGTAGAACAGCCCAAAATCAGAACGGAAAATCTGCCCTATACTTAAAATAAACAGTGTAATCACCGTAGGCTTCAATAACGGTAACGTGATTTTCTTAATCTGCTGCCATTTCGTGGCACCATCAATCCTGGCAGCCTCATAATAATCCTGGCTGATCCCGACAACGTTGGAAAAATATATTATCATGCTATAGCCGATTCCCTTCCAGGTATTTACAAGGAGCAATATAAAGGGCCAGTATTTCTTTTCCATATACCAGTTTATCTTATCCAGTCCCAGTGGTTCCAGGATGGACTTATTAATTAGCCCTGCTTCCCCGGAAAGGAATGTGTATACGAGATAGCCAACCACTACCCAGCTCATCAAATACGGAAGGAGTATCAGGCTCTGGTATAATTTCGAAGCAACTTTACTGGTAACCTCATTAATTAAAATTGCCATGGCAATGGCCAGGATAGTCCCGACAATAAAGAACGCCACATTATAAAGCAGGGTATTCCGTGTGATAACCCATGAATCCTTCGTTGCAAACAGGAACTTGAAATTGTCAAGCCCGGCCCAGTCACTACCCAGGATACCTTTCTGGAAATTCAGTTTTTTAAATGCAATAATAATTCCATACATAGGAATATAATTATTAACCAAAAGATAAATACAACCCGGCAAGACCATAATATAGAAAGGCAGGATATGCGCCCAGCGGATTTTCTTCTTTCTGACAGGAACTAACTGCCTGTTCTTAGAAGCCGTCATAATGATCTCCCTTCTGAAAACCAGGGCCACCCTTTCATTCATTGGCGGCCCTGTTAAGCATCACAATCGCTGTTACTGTTCTGCAGCCCACGCGTCCAACTGTCTCTGGTTCTCTTCAATTACCTTGTTGATCCCTGCTGCTTCCAATGCCGCAATGAACTCCGGCAATGACTTTGCTGGGTCTAGAGCCCCACAGTTTATGCTGGGTGTATACTGGTCGACTACCGTATCCACCGCTGTCATTTCCGTATTTACACTGCCCTGCACAAAATTATAACCTAAAGCGGGTGAATACCTTGATTCTGGGATGGCAGCATCAAACTCTTTCGTAAGCTGGTTCTTATTAATGGGTGTCGGAGCTACCACTGGCCACTCCAGAATATTGCCCCATAGTCCATATGGGTTGTGGTATGGAAGTGACTGGGGATCATCTGCTAAATACTGGATCAGCGTACCCTCCTCTGTTTCTTCCAAAACTTCATAGGATACCCCTTCGATACCAAACTGGATCAGCCAGTTTGCCTCTGGATGGCTGTAAACATAATTCAAAGCCTGCATCGCCTTATCAGGGTTTACCGATGTTACGGGTATGCTCCAAAGGATTGCGCCACCGCCATTATTTGTCACGTACCCTTCAATCATAGGTATTAAGGTAAAATCTATACCTACTGAGGAAGACATGCCTCCGCGTGCGGCAGGGTCAGCCCAGTAAAACTGGCCTAAATAATTCCCGGTCTGCAGTATTGAGCCCGCGAATTCTGTTGTAACGGCTGCCTCAGGTGAGATATATCCCTTCTGCGCCCACTGGTACATCAGGTTGGCATATTCTGCATACTCATCGGTTGTAAAGAGATTGGTCACCGTCAGATCATCAAAGCCACGGTTTAACATCAGGACCCCGGCACCCATCTTTCCGCCGATTTTATCCATTTCAATATAAGAATCGTTCAGGGGCTCCTGCGTGGTGTTCCATGGAACTGTACAGTAGAAGTTATCGCCTTCCCCGGCTTTCACCGTTGCAAAGATTTCTTCTATTTCCTCCAGTGTGTAATATTTGTTACTGTCGATCGTGATCCCATATTTCTCCAGCAGATCCGTCCTTGCCATATAGCCATATGCATTACCGGTCCTGTCAGCTGGCGGTATGCCATAAACCTGCGAATCATATTTACCGAGGTTTACATTTGTCCCCAATATCTCCGATAATTCCTGGCCGTTTTTTGCGAGCAGGTCATCCAAAGGATGAATCAATCCACCATCCACCAATGGCGCTATGCTCGTAAAAGCAGTCAGGCAGATATCCAGCTGCTGTCCGGATGATGCCATAAGGGTCGCTTCTGTCTGGGACTTTGCCAGCTCTACCGGTTCAAAAGTCACATGTACCCCGATATCTCTTTCCAGCATTTCATTCAGGGCGGCTTCCACATCATCAAATCCAGAGCCAAGATTGCCCGGTGATGGATACTGCCAGACAATATTCGTGATTTCTCCGGAATCGGCTTCTGCAGCCTTACCTTCGGTTCCGGCATCGGTTGTTCCGCTATCGGTGCCGCCCCCGGTATCCGTACCGTTACTGCTGCCTCCGCACCCTGCCAGGCTGGACAGGACCATTGCCGAGCATAAAACTAATGATACAACTTTTTTCAATTTCATGTTCTTTATCCTCCTTTTTTTATTATAAGATTCTAAAATCTTGTAGCTTTATTATATTTTAAATACATCCTCTAAACCATATCGATATAAAACCATTTCCTATCGAAAGCAAACTTTTTAAAATTGTTTATGGTACTGACTGGGAGAGCAGCCATAATATTTTTTAAACATGATATTAAAATTTGCATAACTGCCATAACCCACCTGTTCCGCAACTGCATTTGCCCTCAAGTTTTTCTTCTTCAACAGTTCTGCCGCCAATGCCATCCGCTCGTTCATGATATACTTTCCGACCGAAATCCCCTTTTCCTTTTTGAAAATACGGTTCAGGTAAACCGGATGCAGGCAGGTTTTTTCCGCCACCTCAATTGCGGTAAGGGTCTCGCTGCCCAGATTATTTATGATATAGCAGACTGCTTCTCCCACAATCTCCTCCACGCTTCTTTGCCCATGGGCCTGGGTTTCCTGATCAAATTTCTCTTTTATGGCCTGCTTCCCATACTCATGGTACCGAGCCGCCTCCCGCTGCTCTCTGATGCGGTTTACCACCTTTAATACTGCTTCTCCAATATCCTCATATTTTGCGGGAATCAGGATATACTCCTGACAGCCCAGGCTGATTGCTTCCTGTGCATATTCAAAATTGGCATGGCAGGTCAGAAAAATACATTCTATCTCTTTCCGGTTTTCCCTGACCCAGCGGAGTAAGGAAATGCCATTTTCTCCCGGCATTTCAATATCGCAGAGCATCAGGTCAATCGGATGTTCCCGGATACAGTCTTTTGCGGATTCCGCATCATAGGAAATAAAAACTTCTTTTACACCGTATCGCTCCCAAGGGATATCTGTTTTCATGGTTTCTACTGTCAAAACCTCATCATTGACCATCAAAAGTTTCATCATCCACCTCCAGGTTATATGGTATACGTATCTGAAAGCATGTCCTTTTTCCCGGTTCGGAACTGACCTCTATACCGGCTTCTTCCCCGTAAAAATATTTCAGCCGTTTCAGGGAATTGAATAATCCGATATGGGAATCGGGATTTTCCGGTTCCACTTCCTCATTCAGCAGCTTTCTGTTTCGTTCCAAAGTTTTTTCATCCATCCCGTTGCCGTCATCTGCAATGGAAAAAGTAACTACCTTCTCCCAGTAACTGCCAAGGAAAGATACATGCAGTATTTTCCCCTGCCTAACCCCGTATTTTACGGCATTTTCCATAAAGTTATGCAAAAGCAGCGGCGGTGTCCGTACAAGCATGATCTCCGGGTCAAACTCATATTGAAATTCAATCAGCCCCGCATAACGGATGGAGGCCATGTCCATATACCCTTTGATCAGCTCCAGTTCCTTTGGGAAAAGTTCCAGTTCCTTCCCGCTTCTTGCTATATAGCGGAAATAGTTGGACAGGTATATGATGATATTATGGATTGCATCAAAATCCTTCCTCTGGGCCAGCGTATACACCAGGTTAAAGGTGTTAAGCAGAAAATGCGGCCGGATCTGCAGCTGGAGATTCCGAAGCTCCATCCTCTGCTTTGCTATCTCTTTTTCATAGTTTTCGATTTTCAGGCTTTTTAAATTATCTGCCATCTGGTTAAAGGACTGGTATGCTTCCCGGTATTCCACCGAGTTTGCCCTTTTCTGTATCCGGAAGTCCTGGTTGCCCTTTTGTACCTGCCGGTGTGCATGGTTTACATTGCTTAATGGTTTCAGTAAAAGGAAATGTAAGAAAACATATAGTACGGGAATCAATATCAAATAGGCCCAGAACAAAACACGTAGGAATTTATGGTAAAAGGAAATACCTCCTAAAATTTCGGTTCGGTTTATATTGATATTCAGCCAAATCCCTTTTTTAAGGGTAGAAACCGAAATAATCTCTTTCCCATCCCATGCTTCTTCCTCCTCACTGAAGCTGATCCCATAATCAGTATAATCCAATCCTTTTTCCAAATCTGCCCTTGCCATATCCAGATTAATCCACCCGCCATAGGCAACATCCCCTGCATTAATGATTAACACCAGATATTGGCAGGTGTTCATCACATAAATGTGCCAACCCCCCTGGATTCCGTATTCTAACTGATCCATAAGCAGCTCATTGATTCGCGTGCTTGCCTTCCCTGTATCGGAAGAGCTGCCATACACTACGAGGTTCTCTATCTTTTTCATGTAATAAAAATACCCGTCCCCGCCATCTGTCATACTTGCCATATTCTTCAGATTATGAAAAAACCTATACTTTGAACTCCAATAATCATAGGAAGCCTCTTCCTGAAGCTTCATCTTAGTTAAATCAGAATCCTCCGTTAAAAAATAGTATAACAGGGACAGGGTATTTTCCATCCTCCCGGCAATTTCAGTCATATTCGTATCTGCCAGGTTCTGGGCAGACAGCCTTGCCTGCTCCACCATCGTCCTAATTGCCATGTCGTTCGCCGCCATCGCACTCAGGTTTAAAGGCAGCACTAATATTATGATGACTAAAATAACTTTCGTAGATATCGAATGGAACAGATAATGTGTTTTCTTAATCACGACTGGTATCATTCTTTTGAATCTTTCAGATATTTTAGAAAATGGCATATCGCTTCTCCTCTTATCCAATTTCTTATAATTTTTATTCCGAACTTAAAATGAATATTATGCAAAGACTACCAAATAATTGTATTATTAACAATATCAATTTCAAACTTTTTAATATCGATATGAAACTTGTTATTTGCCATAACGGTTTCTCCTTTGTAAATTTTGCGTAAATAAAGTAGGATAACCTATTTCTAGGCTACCCCCTTATCAAACCGCACGTGCGCTACTAACGCATACGGCTTACCAATTGTAATTCATAATGATGAAGCTAGCTCGTGACTAGGCTTTGAGGATTTTATGGGCATCCCACCCTAAACCGCGGCACGGGCACAAAGCGCCTTAAATATCAGCACTGAATTTTTCGCTTCCTTTATGGGCAGGCCGGTACCATAATAGTCAGGACCGGTGGACAGGAAAACATGATCCACGTGCACAGCCAGAGTGCTACAATGAACACCTCATACGGACGTCCCTTGCCGAATTTTGTCTTGGTACGGTCTACAATATACCCGGCAACCACATCGGTAAAACCATCCAAAATCTTGCTCAGTACCAGCAGCGTACCCACAAGGGCCGTCGGCATCTGCAGTGTATCGGTACAGTAAATCATCGGATAGGCTGTTACCAATACCGCCACGGTTTTCGATATCTCCCGGTTCTGCCACAGGAGCATGCGCCCTGCTCCGGCTGAACCGGACATCATTATTATAAACCATATTTTTTACAGGCTGCCCTAATTATTAGCTACAAGAAGTATTTTTTAGCTTTCATTCCAGCTTGCGGTTAATTATTGTACCAAAAAGCTAAAATTATACTACTATGCAGTCGCGACAAATTTTGAGGATGACACAAAAGTCATATTAGAAATAACCAGCCGTGTCCAGATCCGCTATCTGCCAGATGATAAGGGGCACATTTATATTTATCAGGATAACGAAAAATACTTCATCCGCAAAACAAACAAGGTGGAAAATGGGAGGACAAAGCGCAGCAACACCTATGACATTGATTAGAATCAACACCTTTTCCTTAGAAATAAAATGACATTCAGCGTAGGCTCTTCTCATCTTCTCTCACAAAAAACAAATCAAGATATCTTTTTATAGTCCAACCAGCAAAATAATAACTTTAAATACGGGTAATAGTCAAAGAGGATACTCGTAATCCGCTTCGCTACTTACTCGTAACCTCCCAGCAGCTCCGCTGCTATTTCAGTGAGCGCCTGAACGCTCACTGAAACAAGTAAGTCCTCAGAGTGTTTTTGACTCTGCCACACCGCTTTCGCTTCGCTTAGAAGCGGGGGACTTCCTTAGGAGGTTAAAATGTATCTATCTGCCCAGTTTTACTAAGTATCTCTGACTGATTTCTTTATAGCCGCCCGATTAGCTAGCTTATAATAATTAATGTTTCTCTCTTCACACAACTCAATAATACGTCTTACCACTACATTTTTCTCTTTCATAAGTATCCTCCCATATATGTTAATACCTTCTCGGAATCTTCAGCCCTTATTTCATAAGGGTTTAAGACCCCATTTTTCAAAAATTACCCACTTTTTTATAAAAAAATCGTAAAAATGCTTGACAAATCTTCAAAAATTTGCGGCGAAGCCGATTAAATATAAACCCCCTATATACAGAATAATTGTTGTTCTCATTACCTGCATTATTCCATAGTTCCTTGAAATAACCGCATTTTTCCATTAGGTATGAAAATTCTCCCTGGTCCACTATCCTTCCACCTTTAACCACAATTATCTTATCAACGTTCTGGATTGCCTGTAGCCGATGTGTAATTATGATGAAGGTTTTCCCAACAATTTTACTTGTCCAGGGCAGAAACGGGTTCGTCAAGGATGACTATGTCCCGGTTCTGATATATGATTCTGGCAATTGCGAGCTTTTGCCGTTCCCCTCCTGACTATTGAAATCCCCTCTCACCCACCATGGCATCCAGTTTTTTGTCAAACCTCAGTATTTTGTCTTTTAGCATTACAAAACCCAGGTATTCATAGAGGGCTTCATCATCCACATACAAAAACGATATTTTCTCTTACCGTAGCATCAAAATAGTGATTAATCAGGATTGTATTATAATAATAAATATTATCTGATACGTATACCCAAAAGTACGAATTTTTCTAATAGCCATCCTGCGAACAGTATTTCTTTGATTTTCAGCCGACTTTCATGTTATGCCCATATACCTCTATTTTGTTGCTGGTTTCATTTTACCTGATCGGCTTATAAAAAAATATTGATTTTCCCACTTTAAATATCAATTTTCCGACTTTTTTATTTTCTGGTACTTTTTCTAGTACTCCTTTGGCGTTATGCCTGTGGACTTTTTAAACATATACGATAATTCTCATATCCACCTCTGGTAGCAACCAGCGCCACCGGCATATCTTCATCTGCCAGAAGCTTCCCGGCATAAAAACATGCAATTGTCGTTGCGTCAAATGTTATAATGATTTCAGAGATATCTCAGCGTGATTCGTTGAATCACGCGAATAACGCACATGGATATGATAGACCTTTTAACAAAACCGGTCGGCGTATAGCCTTGACCTTGCGATGTTATCTTTGTCGTTCAACCGTTCAAGGCATTCTTTGTAACGAAAAAGCTTTCCCAGTTCTGAGTATCCTTTATATGTAATCCTCAATCCGCCACTCGTCTTTCCAATCAATATAAACCATGTCATTCTCAAACCGGAGTGGCAGCCATACATAATTAGCAATAGCCGTATTCCTTGCTAAATCATTTCCATATTTAGACATATCTACCTCAATGTCATCCCTCTCTATGCCTCCATTACCAAATATCTTTTCAAACATTATTTTATATTGATCATATTCTAAGTCCATCAACTCAGGAAGCCATCGGTCCGCACAAGCAATATATAAATCCTTTTTTCCAGGTACCCTCAATACTGATGATATCTGAGAGTGAAAAGAGGTATGACTCTTATCGGCTATATGAGGATTTCCCAGTACGGTGTAAGGTCCATGCCAAGTGTCTGCCACTGCCACCTCGGAAGGATTTGGCAGGTAGCCTGTGGTTCCGGAAGTAATTAAGTAATGTTTCCCTTTCCGTTGAAAATGGGCTGTGGCTTCCCGCACATATGGTGGACTGGTATTTGGAAAATGGGTACTGTAATATCCGGTGACATCTGTATAATCCTCCGTCAAATCCGCACAAATGGTTTCACTATGGACACGTTCAAAAAAGTAATAGCCTTTACCATCTTCTGCTACTGCCAGATCAAAATCTCCGGCATTCATATTCAACGGCTTCATTCCTTCCCTAACCGTCTTGTAAGGTCCTAAAATGTGATCTGCCACCATCACAGTTGATGTTTGAGAACCATCATTATGCATGATTTTAAGCCAGCAGATAAACTTCCCTGTGGATTTATTATAGATAATATGCGGCCTGTCCATTTGAGACGTTGGGTGAAGAGAGGATTCTTTATTATCAGGATCCGGCGGTATGATTAATCCTTTATCTTCCCAATTATATAAGTCTTTTGATGTGTAGCACCGTACTCCCCAGTGCCAGATATCATTTTCTCCATTTGTCTTTTCTTTATTCTCCCCATACCAATAATAGATACCATCAATATACATAATCGAGCCGCCATGAGCCTGAATACGATTTGCATTCATATCCAACCATACTTTTCCGGGTCTTATGCTGTCATACATTCTTTTTACCCCCATTATTCTAGTATTCTTTCCTTAATTCAATATCAAAATTTTAATTAGCTTAAGGAATATATATAATCCATTTTAATACTTTCTAGCCAGAACGGCAATCCCTTCTTTTCCTAGCAAATCTACAGAGTTATCATATTGCCTCGTGCCGCACTCATTACTTTACTCCACCTAATGTTATTCCTTTAACAAAATATTTCTGAAAAAAGGGATATTCTATCAGGTTGGCATCCATAGAGGCGTACATGTTCTCACTGAAACAAGTAAGTCCCACCCACCGCTTTCGCTTCGCTTAGAAGCGGGGGACTTCCTTTGGAGGTTAAATAGTCTCCTTCATCTTGATGCCCATTATTTTACATATCATTACTTAATATTCCTGACTGACTGCCACTGTGTATTTGCTCTGCCATGATAAGCTTATCTACCCTCATATACCTGGCAATGTTTCTGCCGGTCATACCATATTCCTGTCCAATAATCTCACTACTCTTTGCCTGCTGGTTAGTATCATGTCCACCAGCCTCATCGGGATTCATAACACTCATTTTCTGCAGTTCTTCCATGAATTCTTTACATTTCTTGGTACCACAGACCTTTTCATACCGTTCAGCCAGCACCGCCGCTTTCTCAGATGGAAGGAGACCTGAAGATGACCTCTGGATTACATCTCAGTGTAATTGGTAAAACTGAACTTTTTACATTAATAAAGTTCACTTAGCATCATTAACGCAAAGACACCCATGAGTCATAAAACTCATAGGTGTCTTTGTTATATATCAAAATTGGGGTGTGGATTACATCACAGCCTGTCCAACCGTTAGTACATAGGCTCTGGCAGAACGTACCGGCTGGTCCAGGATAAATTGCCTGCGCATATAAGGATGAATCGTCGCTTCCTCCCATTTGGGAGTAATCCAGCGCACTTTTCATTTGGCATCCCGATGCCCTGTTTCAAACCAGTTGAGTCCCAAAACTGCTTCTTCACCATTATCGCCCCAGACCGATACCTGCCAGTAATACCTCGTGAATGCCTCCAGATTTATCGGAAGCACTACCCCCAAATTAGATAAATCACTGCTTTTTCCCGTATCAAAAATGATCTGTTCGAGTTTATCATCCAGTGCCACAACAACTCTTGTGCCACTCTGTTTTTTGCTTTTGTCTGACTAACGCTCCATGAAACTACCGGTTTCTCTATCATATATCCTAACGGATTTATCATATGATTTGTTCTGCATCTTTCAATTTTCATATCTGTTCTCTCCAATCTCACCAGACTCCGTATTTTAATATAATGTGAAGGCTTTAAAATCAATACTTCCTTTCCCTTCATACTTAAAGAACAAGACAGTTTTCTCCGTTCCACCTTTTAACGCTGCAAAAGAACTTTTATATCCTTCACTTTCCTGTAGTGGGATTTGAGCCAAAATTGCTGCATTATGATGGAATCCATTCATCACTTTCAATGTCCCCCCGCTGCCTCTTATTTCTACAGATATCTCTTTTGTATCTTGTAAATCAAAATATTTAAAACCTGCCACTGATCCATTCTTCATATTTGCAATATATTGATCCGGATGTTCTTCCCGATCCACTCCATTTTGCGTAAAATAAGGATGTTTATCTTTTTCATTAGTACCTTGGATAAAAGCGGCCCCTTCTTTTGAAAATAAATTACAGGCAATGGAAGTACTATAAGTCCCTTTTCCATTTAATGGCTTTCCATTTAGTCCACAACTTGTCATTTCTACTTGAGGAATACTTCCGTCTCCCATAATTCGAATTTCTTCTGCACACCCTTGTCTTGAAAAACTATGTTGGTTTGTCTGGCGGTGATAGAACACATACCATTTTTCTCTGATTTGAACAATGCTTCCATGATTATTCCCAATATAATTGGCTGCCCTGGCTTTTGACCATTCTAATAAGCCGATATCACCATTTGAGACAATTGTTCCTCGATAACAAAACGCTTTATTAGGATATTGACTCGTTGCATAACACAATTCATGGCTATTCGTTGAAGAAAAAATAAAATAATAGGTTTTATCTATCTTGCGAATCGAACTCGCCTCAAAAAATGCATGTCCTTCAAACCCAGTTCCTTTGGCATTGGATACTTGAGGAATAATACAGACCGGTTTCTCTTTGACTGTACACATATCTTTTTCCAGTTCAATGCAATATGCACCATCATATTGACGGCCATGGATAAACTGTTCTTCACACGCCTGACTCTTTTGAGGCGCAAATCCGGTATACAAATAGATTCTATTATCATCATCCCTTAAGACACCGGGATCAAATTGATAGATATCTCCCTCATTTCCTCCGACCACCGTTCCGTCCGCATAATGTACATCAGCATAATACTCAAATGGCCCAACCGGCGAATCGCCAACAGCTACCGACATAGTACCACACATATCTAATGTATAATATAGATAATATCGGGCATCTGTGCCTTGTACAAGATCAGGCGCATACATATAATGTTTGTTATCCGCATTGTTAGGATCTTGATTTCTGCGGTAGATGACTCCTTCATATTTCCAATCTGATAAATCATCTATTGGTGCAGACCAGCACACATAATCATTCTGACAAAACACATCACCATTATAACGATCATGAGAACCATATATATATACTCTATCTCCAAAAACATATGGTTCACCGTCTGGTATGTATTCAAAATTTGGTAAATATGGATTTACTGCTTGTTGTTTCATGATTTTATCGTTCCTTTCTCGATTTTTAATTTTTATAAATATTTTCTCCTATTTCATCACACTATACTTTATTATATCGTAGATTCTTTTTTTCAAAGGACGTCATTTGGTCATAAAGGATAATAATTCATCTTATTTGATATTTTCTATAAACATTTCTCTTCGTTAATTGAATCAGGATATGTATTTCTACATATCCCGTTCTTGAATCTTCTATCTATCCTGGATATACCTAGCCTCTGACGGCCCCAATCGTTATCCCTTTTACATAGTATTTCTGAAAAAACGGGTACAATACCATGATTGGCAGAATACCGATCACTGAAATAGCCATTCGGATACCAACAGAAGGCATTTGCATCGTGCCGCCTCCAGCTGCCGACACTGCACTGCTAGCTTAAGAATTGGACATCCTGCAGAATCCTGTTTAAGAGATTTTGCAGGCTGTATAGCGAGGTATTTGTCATATAATACAGACCGTTGGTATGGTAACCCCATAGGCGCGCAGGATTTCTGCTGCCTTATAGTAATAGTACAGATACTTATAGGCACTAAAGCTGATAGTCTCCGGTAAAAAGGAATAGCCACTTACTATCAGTTCCTGCTCCTCTGTGATGGAACCGGCCACCAACACCCATAAGGGGGCTATGGCCACAACCGCAATCAAGATAAATATAATGTGGATGATTATCTGGAATATTTTTCTCCCTTGCCTAATACGTTTGACATGCCACGCCTCCTTTTTATTTGTTTACAGGCACAATTTATCATTCTAATTTTTTATCTTTTATTTCAGTACTGTTTCCATATTATTAATTATGCTTCGACGGTTGTTATACCCTTATAAGGTGCGTTTTGACGCAGGAATACACTTAAATCATCGAGTTTAATGTAAACTGTGTGATTTAATAAATAGGCCAGAATATAGGAAGTCCGTTCATTAGAGTTAGATTCCTTTCAGTCAAAGAGGATACTCGTAATCCGCTTCGCTCCATAGGAGGTTAAATAGTATCTATCATTTTATCATTCATATAATAAAAACTCCAACTATATTTCCACCATATAATAACGGTAATTAATTTAGTATAATTGCTTTCTCATGTTTCTTCACCATTATAATCACTAAAACTCTGTCCGGTATATTTGCGAAAGCACTTGGAAAAGTAGAAGACATCAGCTATTCCAACTTTTTTAGCAACTACATACATTTTTAGATTTCTTTTTTTTAATTTAATTGCCGCCTCCATCCTCACAGAAAAAATTCGTTCTGATAGTAGATTGCCCGTCCGCTTCTTGTATAAAGCTCCTAAATATCCTGCATTATACCCAAAGTGTTCTGCCAGTGCGCCCACATTCAGATAATCATTCCAATAATGCTCGTTTATATATGTTTCTATTTGCTGGATAAGTTCCTGATTAGCATCACTGCTTAACGATATATTTATCTCGTTTTCATCCTCTAAATCGCTTGGTTCTGCATTCTTACAATACTCTTCTAAGTAGCTGCCAATCTCCTTATTATCGATAGGTTTTAGAATATAGCCAATTACATTCTTAATCTCAATGCATTCTTTCGCATATTTAAAATCTGCATATGCCGTTAATATAATAATTTTTATATGATTATATCTTTTAGAAATGATCTGGCTGAACTCCACACCATTCATAAAAGGCATCTTTATATCTACAATTAATAAATCCGGCATCAATATGTCTATAATATTAATCGCTTCCGAACCGCTGTCTGCTTCCCCTACAACTTCCATCTCATATTTATTCCAGTCAATAGATAGTTTCAGCGTTTCTCTTATGGCTTTTTCATCATCCAATAATAATACTTTTATTTTTCGCATACTTACTCCCCTATTTGAAACGGCAGTATCAATGTTATCTTTGTATACTCTCCCAATTCACTTTTGATACTATAAAAATCCTCGGCTTCATAAAAATACCGAAGCCTTAATAAAGTTCCTTTGATACCAAAATTCTTTTCTTCCTCCTCCATATTGATGATACTTTCTATCATATTTTCTTTTATACCGACGCCATTATCGTAAATAACAATTCTAATAGAATCTTCATTTTCTTTTGAAATAGTAACCGTAATTTTACCCTTTTCTCCTTTTGGGTAAATACCATGTATCAAGCTGTTTTCCACCAATGGCTGTAAAATAAGTTTTAATACCTTAGCATGACAAACCGAGTCATCAACTATAAACTCAAATTCAAAAATATTCCCAAATCTTAACTTTTGCAGAAGAAGATAATCTCTCGCTATCATGATCTCCTGCTGCATACTAATCACTTTTGAGCCGTTGCTAAGAAAGTTTTTGTAAAATCTACTTAGCGTCTGAATACTTTCATGGGTTCCCTTGTTATCACCAATCAATGAGAGATAATCTATCGATGCCAGTGTATTGTATAAGAAATGAGGCTTAATCTGCTCCTGTAATACATCTAATTCCAATCGGCTTTTTTCTTTTTCTTCATCTACCAATTGATTTATTAGTTGATTTGTCTTTATGAGCATGTCATTGTACGTATTTTTCAGGATTCCGATTTCATCATTACTTGTTTTTAAACTAACCCTGTACAGACGTCCTTCTTCAACCTTCTGCATTGATTCAACCAGGACCGCAATAGGTTTAGTAATTGTTATGGATACCAGTTTTCCTAAAATCACTAAAAGAATAATTGTAATAATTGTAAAGATGGCAAAAAATATAATAATGTTGATTGACATAGTCTGCCAAATTCCTATTCTGCTGAAATATTCTAATTTCAAATCCCATTCCTGGATGCTGCTACCCAATACCAGCATACCATTATATCTTTCGTCTGTAATACGTTCTCCTTTTTCTGCAATCAAATCACTATTTGCATCTTGTATAGCAAGGTAAACATCTGCTTCATTCCAAAAATCATCTAATTTGTCCTGAAATATTTTTGTGGACGTATTAATGACCAAATACCCGATTAGTTCCTGAGTATCAATATCATAAAATGCCCGCATATGTGAAAGTACATCATAGCTGGTATCATAAAATGCGCCATCTGCATTAATGGAAAGCGTTGCCTTTCCCTTTGAATTATCTACCCTTTCACGCCATTTGGAATCAAAATCATTTTTTCTTTTTCCATCTAAACCTGAATAATTAATATAAACACAATCACCGTCAAGATCTACCAGATAAATACTTTCTATATATTTATGTATGTGAACATATTGATAAAGCTCCATTCTAACCGGCTGCTCCTGCCGATTGGCAGAGTCAGCCGATTTCAGATAATTCCGAACCTGAGTATTTCCAAGCATCGAAATACTCAGGCTATTTAGTAAGTTCAATTCTGTGTTTAAAGTATTTGATAGTTCTTCAAAAGCTCTCGACCGTTCCTGCATGTAATTGGGTCTTATGCTGATATGGTAAAATATAATAGTGAACATTATGAAAAAAGCCAGATATATGCAAATGCCTAAAATAAATACTATATACAACTTTTCTCTTAGTTTCCTACTTTGATAAAGCTTCTTTTTTATAGTCAGCATACTTTCTGGACGCACCCTACCCTTTCACTGCACCTACCACCATACTCTCTTGAACCTTATTACTCATAACTATATATATAACAATTGTTGGAACCAATGACAGAACAAGCGCTGCACCAAAGACCCCCCAATCCGTAATAAGCTGCATCGAAATGGATTGTATTCCTACCGGGAGTGTTTTCAAATTTTCACTATTTATATATATAGATGACATCATTAACTCGTTCCAAGAGGACAGATATGTAAAAATGGCTATTGTTGCAAATGCCGGCTTCATTAAAGGTGTAATAATTTTAAAGAATATCTGATATACATTACATCCGTCAATACATGCAGCCTCTTCCAATTCTTTGGGGATGCCAGATAAAAATCCACTGCTCATAAGTATTCCCATGGATAAACCAAAAGCTACATAAGGCAATATCAAAGCCATATAAGAATTCAGAAGGCCTGCATTTTTCAATATCAGGAATACCGGCAAAATACTGGAATGTATGGGAATCGTCAATCCAAGCATAAAAATTGCTGCTAAAACCCCACGAAACTTCCATTGCATCCGATATATACCATAAGAAGCCATCAAAGAAACGATTAGTGTTATTATAATTACTATTAAGGTAACAAATACACTATTTAAGAAATAACGTGTGATATTACTTGTCGTAATAACTTTAATATAGTTTTCCCACAGCCAGCTCATAGGCAGACCCAAAATATTCTCCCCTAAAATTTCTTCGTTGTTCTTTAATGAAAAAGTGAATAGATAATATAATGGAAACAATTGGATAACAGCCCATACACATAGAACAAAGTAAGTTATGCCTTTTTTTATGTTTTTCATCTATCATTACACCTCTTCCTTAAAAATTCTCTGAATTATCATTGAAAACAGGAAGCATTCAAAAATAATAAATATGGCTATTGCACTGCCAATTCCATATCTGTTTCTGGAAAACAGCATCGAAATCATAAGCGTTGTCGGTACCTCTGTCGCATGAGCCGGTCCTCCATTTGTCAGTACATATATCAAATCAAATAGCTTTAAAGAGCCTGTAACCGCAAAAATAACGGAGACTTTGATAATCGGTTTAATAACAGGTATTGTAACAAATCTGGCTACCTGGCTTCCTGTCGCTCCATCTATTTTTGCCGCTTCTATCATTTCTGTAGGAACTGATTTTATCCCTGAATACATTATCAGCATATGGTATCCGATATATTGCCATATGATCGGCACTAGTACGGCCACCATTGCCGTACTTTGATCACCCAGCCAGTTTCTACATAAAAAATCTAATCCGATAGATTTTAAGATATAATTGATTATACCATAATCCCCATTATAAATGCGCATCCATAGTTGTCCAATAGCTACAGATGATATTAAAACAGGTATAAAATAAATAGAAAGGAATGTTTTCCTAAATTTTAATTTCCGGCTTAGTATTAAGGCAAATATAAGTGCAACTGGAAGCTGGATCAGCGTCGAAGCCCCTGCAATCAATAATGAATTTACAGCAGCTTTTCCAAACTTTATCGTAGGACTTTGAAACATTTCTATATAATTGTTTAATCCAGCCCATTCTATTTTGCCAATTCCATCCCAACTGGTTAAGCTATAATACAAAGACATAAAAATTGGGATAATAATAAATATAGCAAAGAAAGCCACTGCAGGAAAAATAAAAAATAGAATTGCTTTCTTATTTGACCAAATTTTATTCATTTTAACTTTCTCCTCGTTTGACTTAATAAATGACTGTCTCATTAAAGATACAGTCATTTATTATTTCCTGATTTTTTAGTTGGTTAGTTGAGTATTCATTGCATCGCAAAACTCTTCGGGCGTGATATTTCCTGTATAAAGTTCCTGTAACAATCCCAAATATTCCTGTGCATCATCAGCTGTCATTGTCGTATCCCACCAGAGCATACTGGATGTTATTTCTGATTTAAATTCTTGATTCATTTTCAAATATTCCGGACTATCCTCATCAAGAACGTTTCCATTCCAAATGGACATGGCAGTACCTAACTCTTGAGAATACCTGGCGACACTTTGAATAATTTCAAAGACTGCATTTGTAGCCTCATCAGGATATTTCGTTCCTGACGAAACACAAAAAATCTCTCCACTTCCACCCATAACATCCGTGATTGCAGCGTTATCATTAATCACAGGGAATCTGACAACGCCGTAGTCACCGGGATTCTCCATACTACTTAAAACGGTATTTCCTAAGGAATCAATCATAAGCCACATCGGGCAAGTTCCATTGACAAAATATTGATAGGCCTCATCTGTGTTTAAACTTGGTGCATTATCCAAAAAAGCTCCCATATCTACTAATTTAACAAATTTTTCTGCCGCTTCCTGAAAACCTTTATCTTTAAAAGAACCACCATTTCTTGTAATCGTATTAATAACATTTTCTTTCCCTATCGTCTTCAAGGCTAAATTATCATAAAAAACTGCCAATCCCCAGGTATCCTTTGCAGAAATGGCAAAGGGAGTAATTCCATTATCTATAAACTTCTGACACACTTTCAATAAATCCTCATACGTCTCCGGTACGCTAAGACCATTTTCCTCAAACATCTCTTTATTATAATAGAGTAATGACATTTGTGATCCTATAGAAGTTCCATATAAAACACCATCATATACACTGCTATCTAACTTTGACTTTTCAATATCTGACGCATACATCTCATATGCATCATCTAATGGAAGCATTTTTCCCGCTTCAATAAAGGGTTGGGAAAATCCTCCTGCCCATGAGAAAAATATGTCCGGAAGCTCATCTGCCGCAACTGCCGATTTGAGTTTTATCTTATAGGCTTCACCTTCATATTGACTTCTGTTGATTTTAATATTGGAATGTGCCGCTTCATAATCTGAAATGGCCTTTTCCCATGCTTCTGAATCTGAATCAGTCTGATCTAATAACGTCCATATTTCTAATGTTATATGTTCACTATCGTTATTTCCTAACGCTTCTGCTTTATCTGTATTTTCATTTCCACTCTCTGCTGTTTTATCTCCAACTCCACAAGCATTCAGACAAAACATTAAAATGCTCGCCATCACAATACAAAAAGATTTTTTAAGATTTTTCTTCATATACTTATCCTCCATGGTTATTTCGATATCGTGCACTTATCGTATCTATATTATAGTGAACTCTTTTCTTAATTACCATGGAAAAAATTCATTTTGGCATGTAAAATTTCATTTTTAACGAGCAGAATTGCCAATCCCTCTTTTGCAGGCAGCGGTAGCCTCACATGCCCATTGATTGATTCAAATACAATGGTTCTTGTCATTTCCCATACATCAATCACTTCCACTTTGAACTCACCATCACCTGGAGCTGTGACGTCAACCCATGCCGGACAAGCCCTCCCCATATATTGAAGCTTGCATTCATCATTACCACAACTCATTGGAAGGATATCCAAAAGCCATTCCTCTCTTTCTGAGAGGCTATGCAATAACCTGGAGAAAGAATTTACTTCTTGCGCTCCTTGTTTCTCCATGCCATTGGGATCTTTGCTCCTTGCCCGAGTGACAGGTTCCAGGCAGCCCGGAAGTTCATTTATAATACGCTCCCATTACTACTAATTACTTTTTTATACCACTTAAAACTGTCTTTCTTATAACGTTCAAAGCTTCCCTGCCCATTTTCATTGACATCCACATAAATAAATCCATAACGCTTCTTCATTTCTCCTGTCGAACAGCTTACTAAATCAATACAGCCCCATGGTAAAAAACCCATAAGATCCACACCATCTTTTACAGCCTCTTCCATTTGTTCAATATGTGACTTAAGATACTCTATTCTATAAATGTCATGTACTGTAAAGGAACCATTCCCATCAGATACCAATTCATCATTTGCCCCTAGTCCATTTTCAACAATAAATAAAGGTTTTTCATATCGGTCATACAAGTAAATCAGATAATTTTTCAATCCCACCGGATCAATCTGCCATCCCCATTCGCTTGTTTCCAAATATGGATTCTTAAATCCATAAGATAAATTCCCCACTGTATAACATTTCGATGGATCCTGGTTCACAACATTAGACATATAATAACTTAAGGATAGAAAATCACACGGGTATGCTGCCAGAAGTTCGGCATCTCCCTCTGCCACAGTCAGTTCTACTCCTAATTCTTTAAAAATGCTTTTTGTATAAGTCGGATATTTTCCCCGCATCATGACATCCGAGAAAAAATAATTTTTTCTCATATGCTTAATCTGAGCGTATACATCATTAGGTTCACACGTTTCCGAATAAGTACACTGACCTGCAAGCATCATCCCGATCTTTGCATCCGGGATAATTTCATGACAAAGTCTATTGGCAATCGCCGATGCTAAAAACATATGGTGGGCTGCCTGATAAAGCACCTGATTTCTATTTGGTTTGTTCCGGTCTATATGAAAACCTCCACCTAAATCAGGGAGCATAGTGATTGTATTAATTTCGTTGAAATTCAGCCATATCTTAACTTTATTCTTATATCTGTTAAAAATAGTATGGCAGTATTTTCCATAAAACGATATCATATTCCTGTTCTTCCAGCCTCCATAAGTTTGTGCCAGAAATAATGGTGTTTCATAATGAGTTATGGTTACAACCGGTTGAATATGATATTTTAACATTTCATCAAATAGGTTATCATAGAACCGCAATCCCTCTTCATTTGCAGATTCCTCATTCCCTCTGGGATAAATTCTTGACCATGCTATGGACACCCGTAAAGCCTTAAACCCCATCTCTGCAAATAACGCTAAATCCTCCGGATAATGGTGATAAAAATCTATCGCAGTATGGCTTGGATAAAATTTGCCCTCATCAATATCTTCTGCATAATGCACAAACCTTTCCCTGCCAGTCAAAAGTGTATCTGCCGTGCTTGGTAATTTCCCCCCTTCCAAATAAGCGCCTTCACACTGATTCGCTGAAGTGGATCCTCCCCACAAGAAATTCCCTGAAAATTCACTCACTATTTTTTTCTCCTTTCATTTGGCTATGCAGTAATCTCTTTTGCTTCTTCTTCAAGTTCCTGTTTATGTGCCATTTTATCTGCCACTCTAAAGAACGGGAAGAATAATGCCATATTTATAATTATTAATACAATTCCCCATACAAATCCGGTCCATGAACTGTTTGCAAAGGTCAAATATAAAGGAACCGGCATTGAATATGAAACTGTTGTTCCTGTTATCATAGTGACTAATCCGATATTCATGACAAATAATGTAGATAATAAGCTTATCGCCGGAGAGAGTATAAACGGTATTGCCATAATCGGATTCATAATGATGGGTATACCAAATATAAGCGGTTCACCAATATTGAACATTGAGGTAGTAATTGCTACTTTGCTTAAACTTTTATATTGTTTTGCTTTTGAAAAAAACATCAAAATTGTTAAGCTTAATGCACAAATATTCTGACTTACAGTAACAAGTCCCCATGCCGGATATGGGCAGGCAATTCCTTCTGCAAATGCTGAAATATTAGCTGCCTGAGCTGCTTTCATAATAGGTGCCATTCCTGAGTATACGACCATGTCTCCATGGATACCAAACCACCATAAAAACTTTCCTGCGGTTATATATGCAATCGCGCCAATCGTCCCACCGCCGACCTTAGTAAGCGGCATCTGCAGCAAAGTATAGATAAGATTCTGCATTGTTTCATATGAGGTCAGGCCAATAAGGAAACGTATCGCAAGAAAAACAAAAAATACCAAACCTCCCGGAATCATACTTTCAAACATTTTTGATACAGATAGCGGAACCGAATTGGGCATTTTAATCTTCCAGCCCTTTTGGATAAAGAATATGTATAATCTGGACGCACAAATCCCAACAATAATTGCCAGGAAGATTCCCCTTGCGCCTAATGAAGATACTGGAATTACATTAGATACCGTTGCTTTAATTGCCTCACCTGTTTCTGTTATTGCCGAAGAAGTCGTCATTGTAAATGGTGTCAGAATCATGAAAGAACCTAATGAAATCAAAGCCGGTGGAAAGGGATCCTCATCAAAGTATTTTGCCAATGTATATGCCATGGATAACACGACAAAAACTGCAATGAAATCCGAAGTAATAGAAATTGGTATTGACAAAATAACTCCTAAACCACTGCTCTCCAGAAAATCCTGCCATATTGCTATAGGCAGTGATTTAATCAATGAAAAAATCGAACCTGCTATGGAAAGGGCTGCGACTCCCATAAATCCTTGCGTTATAATCTGCATATATCGCATTTTAGTTATCTTTACTATTTTCTGTACAAATTTGTCCATATCATTTCTCTCCTCTTTTTTCTTTTGCACGTGGTGTGCCAGACAATTAATCTCCCAAACTCTTCTTTACCTGTTCAAGTACTTTCTTCCCGTCCATTCTTCCATATGCCGCCATGTCAATAATCTCTACCGGGATATCCGGACACTCGGAGATTACCTGTTCTTTATCAAAGCGAATTTGTGGACCCAATATAATAATATCCGCATCTGCTCCAACCGTCTTAGCCTGTGCGACTGCATAAGCATTAACAGTACATTCATATCCTTCAGATTTGGCGGCTTCCCGTATCCGTTTTACCATTACGCTGGTGGACATTCCCTGTGCACACATTAAAATAATTTTTCTCATTTCATATCTCTCCTTTTTCTATTTACTTTTCATCAATTCAATTATTTCTACCGATAAATCCTTCACTGTCATGGCATTCATGACATGATCCTGTGCATGTACCATAAGCAGGCTGACCATACTTGGTTCTCCGGTAATTTCCGTACGTATTAAATCCGTTTGAATTTCATGGGTTGCTATTAGCGACGTACGACATTCTTCCATCAGTTTATCTGCCTTATCAAATTCTCCCTGCCTGGCTGCCCTGATAGCTTCAATAGCCAGGCTTCTGGCATCTCCCGCCTGCACAATTAATTCCATAATTATTGTTTCCGTATCCATACAAACTCCTTTCCATAATCTCGTATAGCATTACGCTTTACGATTAAAATCGTACCATTAGAATAAAAAAAACTCCAACCTTAGATTTGCCATTTTGTAAATGGTAATTATTTGAGTTGAAGTTTATCGTATGTAATGTATATAATTATTTTCTTCTCATTTCATCTAGCAGACGGAGCAAAACGTCGAATTCAGGATTTTGAATCAGTGTATTTACTGCTTCTGCATCAAAGAGAAAGTTGGTTGTCATCTGATAAAAATATTCAATATCTGCATCTTCTTCCTCGGATAATGAAACAAGGAATACTACCTGTACATCATTATGCCCCCACCAGACAGGCTTGCCAAGCACTGCTGCCACCACAAACGAGTCTTTTGTCATTACCTTACAAGGATGCGGAATTGCAATCAGATTGCCCAGGTCCGTCTGCCCTAATTCTTCCCTTTTACATACGGATTCATAAAAATCATCTGGTATACTATAATATTTTCCGGCAAGCTCGCACATCTTCTGTAAAACAATTTCCTTGTCATTTCCATCCAGGCTATTGGTAAACAGCCTTTTATCATAATATTTGAGTAAAATTTCATCTTTTCCCATAGCGAACAGCCTGCTGTAATTCAATATTTCACGATCTTCTAAAAACAGTGAGATTTCAAAAATTGGCACTCCGAGACTAATATCAAGAGGTACAGTCGTAAAAACATAATCAATCCTCTTACTGGAAAAATCAAATTTTTCCAATTCAAAAACAGAACACTCATACATTTTATCTATATATTTGCCAAACGCCTGCTTATACTTGTACATAAACAGCTGTGAGGTGCCTCTGCCCGACATACATACAACGACAATATTCTTTTTATTAATAATTCTATCTCTTTTTTCTATGGCTAAAGCAAACAAAACTGCAAAGTAACCTATTTCGTCTTCAACAACTTCTTTTCTGTAATACTTCTTTAAAGATGCACAAGCGGTACTCGCTATGGTAAATGCAAATGCGTATTCTCTTTTCATTTGTTCCAACATCGGATTTTTTAAAGGTATATCGTACTGCATACGGATAGTAAATGGTACCATATGCTGATTCAAAGCCATGCGCAGCTCCAGATTATACCGAAAGTCCAGTTTATGGCTCTCATAGACGACTTCAAGCATATGAAGAACCATTTCATCAATCTGACTGGATATTATAATATTGGAACCATATTTACCAGATGAATCAGATGAAATTTTTCCACCCATATGGATTGCAAAATATAAAATTTCTTCTTCTGAATAGATAATAGATAATTTTTGATCCATCTGCTGCGCAAACTCCTTAGCAGCTACTAGCGTATTCTCACTAATATTAGTCCTGATATCCGATCTGCTTTCTTCATTTAGCACCATCTTGTATCCCTTATGAATTCTGCCGTTTGCTACATATACATGTATAATCAGATTTTCAAATGAACTTTCGGAAATCTTCATTTTATTTTTTTGCAGCACTTCGATAATGATATTTCCAATCATTTTCATCACATCTGTCTGTTTTTTGTTCTTTATCCCAAGCCGGTCTCTTTTTATAAGACTGTTAGCAATGCAGCTTCTTTTATAAAATTCTTCCCCAGATACACAAATGCCATGATTGGGCTTTCTGGTAATGTTTAAGTGGTACATATTCAGAATATATTCTACCTTGGCTAAATCTGCTGTTAGTGTGTTTCTTGATATACATAGAAATTCACTTAAATCATCCAGTTTAATGTAATCTGGATGATTTAATAAATATGCCAGAATATAGAAAACCCGCTCATTAGAATTGTTCGGTATCGTATTTTCCCTGGCATTGCCACTTATCCTGAATTCATGATATTCATCTGTATCCTGAATTTCCAGACGATATCCGTAATGCCGCTTAGATATTATTCTGGCACCATTACTCTTTAGATAATAGTCTAATTCTTTTATTCTGGTTCTAGCAGTTTTTTCACTGATTCCTGTTTCAACAGCAATCATTTTAGCTGTTTTAAAATCTCCAGATTCCAGGCTAATTAAAATTTTTTCCATCTTATCATCCATTTCACCAGATTCCTTTCATAAGATAGTGTACACTATTTTATCATTTATAAATTAATAACTCCAACTATATTTCTACCATATAATAACGGTAATTAATTTAAGTTTGGCGGTGCATCCTCCTTAAGTACATCTAGTAAAAACGATACCGAAAGAAATTACAGCAACTTTAATTTGCCGGGTTATTATCCATATGCGATAAAAAACGTAACTGCTTCATTAATTTGATAACAATTACGCCTTTTCACAAAAAAATTCAGATAGAAAACTATTTCCCTACTTTTATACCTAAGGAAGCATTATCAACGGCAATAATGCTGACAGCAATGGCGGCGGTATTTATACGTAGGACACGACTTACGCCAATCTGAGTACCGGCAATGATACAAAGTTTAGTGGGAATCGTGCCACGACGGCTTACGATCCTCCAGAAAACGCGGCGGAGTTGTATCCCCAAATAGGGTTTGCAAGTATAAGTATCGCTGACCATCCGCTGAACAATTATGATATTAATTATATCGGCACAAGGATTATCACCTATCATATAACCTATAATGCAAACGGCGGTACCGGAAATTACACAGGTCCGGAGATCGTACCCGGCGGTACAGATACGGTGCTGCCTCCCGGGCATACGGGAATCAGTCATGCGGAATCCGATTTCATAACTTGGAACACACAAACCGACGGTAACGGACGCACTTATAACCCAGGTGATAAAATAACCTTAAACAATGATATTACGCTTTATTCTCAATGGACGGCAATACCTGAGCCGTCAGAACCGCCCGAAACGATTCCACCTGAAACAATGCCGCCTGAAACAACGCCGCCTGAAACAACGCCGTCTGAAACGGCTCCGTCCGAAACACCCATATCGAAGCCTGAGTCCACATCGGGAATTGCAGAGCAAACAAAACAAAACGGTTCCAACACCGGTGATAGCAATTATATGGTATTGTGGATAAGCCTACTTTGCATCTCATTTATAGTAATAGTTATTTTGATTTGGCGAACAATCAGAAAAGAAAGAGAACGATAATGATTAATTACCATGTGTTAACTGCTTAATTTTATTCCAACCATGAAAAACCGTCGATTAGATTCGGCGGTTTTTATTTTATCTTGATTTATTCGGATTCACGATTAGCAATCCGGTATCCTTCATTGTAGAGAACCAGCGGATATTCGCCTCCGCTGCATTTGTGCAGGAGCCTGAATTCCTGCTGAAACAAGCAAGTCCCACCCACCGCCTAAGCAATATTACACAAAAACCTCCGGCTCTTTTAAAATACCAAAGCTGCTTAAGTTATACTCATAACTCCAGCCATCATTCACTGTTCTCCATAAATACGGCATTGAGATATTATTCACTGAGTCATCTGCCGTATGGAGATGGGAAAATGTATTATACCTATTTCCAAATAAGCAAAGTGTCACCATGTGCTCACCAGGCTCTAAGTCTTTAATTTCAATGATATATGGCGGATAAATAATACTTCCTCTTCGTTTTTCATCTATAAAAACACCTATCAAAGCTCCACGGTATTTACTGGTTCTTATTTTAAGCCTTCCATTGATACAATTTACCTTAAAACTATAATTTATATTACCACTATAAAAATCAAATTTTTGCCCCACCAAAGAACCGAAATGAATCAATTCAGGCTCCTTTGTAATCCGGCAATATTTCCCGATAACCTCTACGCCAAAATCCCCTAAAAGATATACCGGCTCCAGATCAGTATCTTCTCCAAATGGTAGTTCAAGCTCTAATATATTTATGCCATTCTTTAATTTTCCCAATTTTATTTTTTCGATTTTCTCATCCACATACCAGCCTGTTTTATCATTAGAAACCCGTTCACCATTCCATGAAATCTGAGTATTCTCCCGTTCTTCCAAAGCTAAGCGAAGGCCATCTATCGAAATTTCGCTAACAACAGTATAACGTAATTTGATTTTGTGAGAAGACGTTTGATGAACCCGTGTATATGGCTGTGCCATTGAAAAGGACCGAAGCGGCATATTTAAACGATTTCTAATTATTGTATCGATACGGAGTATTTCTTCGATTTCCTCAAACTCTCCATTATCCAAGGCAAACCCGGCCATATCCAATAATAAAACGTTTGGCTCTTCCCGCATATAAGCAACAGGTGTTTTTAAGAAGCAGGCTTGCCACTGCATTTTTTTATTTTCATCGGGGATGTTCTTTATTGTTTTCCCTTTTTTAAACCATATTAATAATGAATCATAACTATATAACTCCCGGTAAATCTCTGTGTTCCCATTAAGATGGCTTGCTGGTAATTCATAGACTGCTCCACTAAGCGTATCATAGCAGACAGGGATATACTCACCTTTGATCGAAATATGCAAATCCTTTTTAACGACAATATCTTTACTGACAGGCTCTTTTATCGGTGCCATAAACAATACTTTATCTTGTTCGATTTTTTTTAATTGATAAATATAGTCCGTATTTATGGTTCTATCGGAATTTTCTATTTTTACATCTCGGTAATCATTTAAAGCCTCCAGTATACTATGCCTGGAATATGGAATTTTCTTAGAAAACTTCTTTAATCTCTCTAACGCTTCCTGATTTTTTACTCCGCTGTACACTGTGGGATACTCTCCCGCAGCAATGACTTTTCCTCCGGCTGCGGCAAATTTCTCTAATATTTCAATTGTTGTATCCCGTAATTCGAGACAATTTGGAATAATAACAATTTCATACCGCATCTTGCCAGCCTTTAACGGATAAGACACTTCACGGCATAACTCCGGCAGGAGTCCTTCGCTTAAATAATCAAAATTAATTCCTCCCGGCAGTAACCACTTAATCAGATTTTGAAAATCTTCATCCATATCTGCTCTCTTATCACCCGTTTGATCTTCGGGTCCAAAAGCCACCCAATAGCTTTCAATTGGATGGATAACCGCTGCTCTCTCGCAAGGTTTACCTTGTTCCATTATCAGATTAATACGCGCAAAATGGTCTTCTATCTGTTTAAATTCCCGATACCATGGTGCCTGGTAAAATATACTGGCCGGGAAATCACGTTTTGCTTCACCCGCCATTGTCATTAAAGCTAGATGGGGCACTCTTAAAGTAATGCCCAATGCTGCCTGCCAATCCCCTTGGAATTTATATCCCCTAAAATCAAAGCTCCAGTTAGTCACACCGTAAAGCTCCGACATGGCACCTTTTTTTCCATATTGATGAACAATCGACTGAATTTGCTTTCCCGTTATCAGATCTACTTCATTAAACAATAAATCCATCCCCGGTATGTCCATATGCCGGTACATACGAAGTAAATCCCCACCTGAACGATTCTGCTCGAATAAAGTCTCTTCATAAAGATAATGTCCGGTAAATGCGATATGATTTTCCCTGCACCAGTTACCGATATTTTTAGGATAGGCTTCTTCAAATAAATCCGAAATCAATTGATGGTAATAGTATCTTCCTTTAGAATACTCTTTATTTTGAGATTCCCAAAATAATTCAGGCAAAATGTCTAAAAGCTCCATATGATAGGCTTTTTTATAAATTTCTAATAAATTATCCGTCCATGGTATTAATAAATCTTCCCTTGAAAATCCTTTCGAATGATTCGTTTTAAACAGCATATGAGGTTCATCCGTAAAAATAGACGGCACGCTTTGCCCAAATTCTTTTCCTAATCTCTTTTTATATACCTCATAATTACTTTCGATAAACGAATCGATAGCCTTTTTATTCAAAACATCAACATAGGTTTCATTATTATACCATGGATGTATTGGATTTGTTTCTGAATATGCATACCATTTTAGTCCATTAGCCTGCTGATTTTCATCGATTTTGCTATACATTAGCAGATAACCGGACTCATTAAGAATCACATCATAGCAGGCAAGCAATTCTCCGTTTCCCGAACGAACACCTACGGCGAAATTAGCCATTTTGTTTTCATCTTTTTCTACTATATTTCCATCAAAGGGTACCTGCGTAAACAGCAGATGCCGCATTCTATGCTGGGTATTATTTGTTACCTTTCCCCCTGCAAAACCAGATGGCCAGCGATCCTCATCATACAAACAGGTGTAAAGATTAAGCGCTTTCCCTTTCTCCATAGAGGCTTCTACTAAATTCATAAATTCCTCACCTAAATACGGTGTTTTAAGTCCGACTCTTGGATGTATGTGGAAGCCTCCGAATCCCATTTCTTTAAAGGTTTTTATCTGGCGTAATACCGTTTCTTTTTCCAATTTTGTATTCCATGCCCAAAAGGGTGCTCCACGGTAATTTGGATCGGGATTTTTAAATTGTTCTTTCAAATTTTTGTTCATGATTTTCTCTTAACTCCTCATAAATTGAATACGAGCAGGCGACCATTTGTAATCACCTGCCCGGAAGTTCATTTTGCTGTCATGAGTTTTTTTCTAATAGATGATATTTTACCCGAATTGGCAGAATAACTCATGACGATGATTAAAAATAATCCTAACACAATATCCTGTAATGCATCCGGGAACCCCAAGGCAATAAATCCATTAAATATAATTGAGATACACAATCCTCCCACAAAGATAAGAACAGGCATACAATCAACAATTCGCCGCATCTGTCTGCCAATAATCACGCACATAATCGGCTTAAATACCATACTCATCGTACCCATTCCCGTACTGGAAGTCACCGAGCCGGAATAACAAATATTCAATAGGCCAGCAATGGCACAAAAAATTCCTGTAAGAATAATAGCAATAAATTTTACCCGATCTGCATTAACGCCAACATTTTTACACATCTTTTCATCATTGCCTACTGCTGTAATATGGCCGCCGATTCTCATTTTATAATAAATCATATAGCATATGAATCCGGCCACTACTAAAATAACAATATTATAGGGATATGAACCTATCTTATAGATACCCTCGGAGATCCTAAGATAACCGCTGCTTCCGGTCAATTTTGCTCCCAACACTTCATAAATCATAACGATTCCAAGAGAAACGACCATCGCCGGAATTTTTAAATAACGATATATCACTGCCATTATCAGCGCTCCAAACATAGCACCCACAGCACAACCCAGAAACAAACCAAATATCCCCATTGTCTGCGAGAAAATGCCGCCTAAAATTGCTGCAAATGACGCCCTTGCTCCCATACTGAAATCCATCAGTTCCGCATTCATCAGTAAACTTAACCCAAATCCAATGACAACATGCATAATGCTCTGGCTGATAATAATAGGAATGCTGTGAATACCGAATCCGGAAGCAATCAGGGTGAAAATGATAAACATACCCACTGGTAAAATTAATAGTTTTATTGTATTGATAGCATTTTTACTCATATAAATTCCTCTTTCCAGATTAATTTACCGCATTTTCGGTAAATTCCTCAATCAAATCCTGCATAACTTCTGCCGTAAGAGCCGGATTGTTTGCCTTTACCAACTGTTTCATCTCCGCCCCTGTGTAGTACAGGGTAGAGGCATCACCAAACTTATTAATCCATTTGCTGGCCGTTTCCAAATCATTAATGTCAAACATTGAGCAGGTAAGTGTTACTTTTTCCTCAGAAACAGGTTGACCCATACAGGTATTAGCCAATAGTACAAAGCTCATAAACGGATCATACCCCCAGCTTGGTAGTCCCGAACAGGTAACAAGTATTTCCTTTCCAAACAATTCTCCCATGGAATCCGGGAAATCTATTGTTGCCATTTTAACGTCTTCCTGACGGCCGGCATCCTCAATGGCTTTTGCAACCGCCTCATGAACGCCGGCACCTGTGGCTCCCACAATAAAGATTGCGCCTAAATCATTATAAGCTGACAAAAAGCTTTCCGCTGCGCTGGTAGCATCTGATGCCTGCGAAATATCTCTGGATTCTGCAATTATTTCCATACCAAAATCCTCACCGGCCTTTTTCGCTCCACCCTCTCTTAAATCCGTTGTTGTATTTCCCTTTGGCATAGAGATAATTGCGACTTTTTTTACATTTAAATCATTTAAATTAGACATCACCTGATATCCGGTCGCTTCTTCATCTTCATAACATTTTCCTACATAGTATTCAGATGATTCCACTAATGCTTTAACTTCTTCATCTAAAATATCCCTAAAACAAATACTCCAATATACCCCTGCTTCTTCGCAAAGCGTTGTTACTGTAGGCAATACCGAGTCCGCCGGCGGACTGAGCAGAATTCCATCTACACCGGCTGCGATCTGGTTTTCGACAAAGGCAATCGTTGCATCAGCCGAGGCTCCTACCCCTCCTTCGAATACGACCTCCCCTCCGGCCAGCTCAACAAATGTCCGTAAATTGTTACTCATCAGACTAAACATAGTCGCTCCGCTGTCAGTCAACCCCACAGCAATTTTAAAAGGAGTAACTTTCGTGCTTTTTTGATCCGCTGTTTTTGCCTCTGTACCATCCGTACCTATGGTGGTACCTGTGTTTTCAGTATTTCCTGAACTGCACCCGGTCAGTAAAGATAATATAAGTGTTAATACGAATATCCCAGATAATACTCTCTTCATTTCATCATCCTCCAAATTGTCTGTTAATATTATAGAAATTTCATTTAATAACAACCATATTTTTACGGTCAAAAGAAATCGCAATGGTAATCAGAAAAACAATGCCTTTGATTAATTGCTTATCATATGTACTAAGACCCATCAAAACCATGCCATTGGTTAAAAAAGCCATTGTTAAACTGCCTATGATTACGGAATCGAATTTAGTTCCCGCACCGCCGGATAGTGGAATCCCACCCAATAGAGCCGCACACAAAACATTCATCAACAGCTCGCTTCCGGTTAGCACGGTTGAAGTGCCTGTTCGAATCAAGCTAAAGAAGCCTAATAGCCCGGTCAAAACACCCATCACCACAAAAGCCGTAATCTTAAGCGCTCCGACTTTAACACCGGACTGCCGTGCTGCCTCATGACAAGTACCCATTGCACGACAACTCTTTCCGTATGACGTATAATGGAAAAAATATAATCCAACCAGCACGATAATAAGAATCATTATAAACCTTACCGGCATCGTATACCATTTCAGCATATGAAGCGGCGCAGTCAGGCTTCCGGCTGCCAATATAAGAATCAATATACCGTTGACAATAAATTGTACGGACATTGTTCCAATTAAAGCACCCACCTTTAATTTAACATGAACCATTCCATTAATCAATCCAGCCAGCCCACCCGGGATAATCGCAAAGGGTATCGCCAGTACCGGATGAATAGATGCACCCAGAGATGCAGTCGCACAACACAACCCCATGACAGCTCCTATGGAAAAATCCAGATTCCCTTGTGCCATAATAAATACATAACCGGTAACACCGATAATAATAAAAAAGCATTCACTGACGATCGCTTTAAAATTTGAAGCGGTCAGAACCCGTCCGCCTGAATATATTTGAAAGAAAATAATGACACCCAAAAGGCCCAGATATGGGAAAATTGTTTTGAAATTAACCTTACTTAATATATTCCTTTCTTTTTGATTTTCCATCATATCTCTCCTTATACCATGTAATCAATCAGTTTTGTCTCTGTTAATTGTTCTTCCCGCCTGAATTCTCCGCTGATTTTCCCATCTTTCAGAATAATAACCCTGTCACTCATACCAATAATCTCCGGCAATTCCTCTGAAATCAAAATAATACTTTTTCCTTCATTTCTAAGCTTTGCCATCAGATTATAAATATTTGTTTTTACGCCAATGTCAATTCCCCGTGTCGGGCAATCCAGAATAAATATATCCGCTCCAAAGCCCAGCCACTTGGCCAGTGCCACCTTCTGCTTATTGCCACCCGATAATTCCATGACATACTGCCTGCCGCTTAGCATTTTAATTTCCAGCTCTTTCGCCCAGCGGTCTACAAATTGATTCTCAGCGCCGGGGAGAATACAGCCCCTTTTAGCCAGCTTTTTATAAGAGGCGATGCAGATATTATCACGAATAGGTGCGTTGACCATCAAGGCTTCCTGATCACGATTCTTTGCAATATAACCGATTTTTCTATCCATTGCCTGGGCGGGATCAGTAATCTTTTCACCTGCTTCATTTAAGATTTCACCACTTCTGGCAGGTATTAAGCCAAATGCAAGCCGGCCTATATCATGCATTCCACAGTCAGCTAAGCCTCCAAATCCTAAGATTTCACCCTTATGCAAAACAAAGCTGACATCACTTAAATGACCGGCACTGACGGATCTGGCTTTTAAAACCACCTCAGGATTTTTGCAGGATTCCATATCCAGCCTATAATAATTATCTGTAATCTCTCTGCCCACCATCAATTTTCTGATCATCTGCGGCGAATAATCCTTCTTTTTCAATGTATCAATATAATTTCCATCCCTTAAAATAGTCAGGCGGTCACATTTTTCCATCATCTCATCAATATCATGGGAAATAAAAATCACACTTTTCCCCTCTTTTTTCATGCGTTCTATGATGGAATAAAGAATATCCCGGCCTGACCTACTCAACGCTGTTGTAGTTTCATCAATAATGAGAATTTGGGGATCCATTGCCATTGCACGAGCCAATTCCACTAACTTGCCGTCTTCAAAACTTAAATTTCCCAGCATCCCTGCTGGTGAAATGTGGTCCGCACCAATTTCCCCTAACGCTTTTTTAGCTTCGCGTCTCATCCGCCTGCCATCTAGAATCCCTGCATGCCTGAAACGCTTTTCGATACCGATAAAAATGTTGTTTGCAACCGATAGGTGGTCAAATGTGCTTTTTTCTTGCAATATCATGCTGATACCCGCCTGATTAGCTTCAACACTGCTCTTAGCCTCAAATGCTTTTCCTTCAAAATACATCAAGCCGCTGTTGGCCGGTTGAATCCCTGCAATAATAGAGGTTAATGTGGATTTCCCCGAACCATTTTCTCCAATTAGACCAAGAATTTCACCACTTCTTAGTTCTAACCTGACTCCCTTAAGTGCCTTCGTAATGCCAAAGCTTTTATATAGATCTCTTGCTTCAAACAAAACTTTTTGCTGCCCCATCACCTACGTTCCTTTCTTAAATTAATCTCAAAGCATTGTGTACACATTTTGCAATTGCTTTGATGAAACAATTATAGCACTCTCTTATCCGGCTTTATACATGACATATTAAATATTTTGTTATGTTTTCCACTATTTTGTAAGCTAAATCAACCTGTTATTTAATTCCTATTGCTTTTCATGGTATGCTTTTGCTACAATATGCTTAGGACATGTCATAAAACTTTTTTCAAATTACCGGAGGATCGCCATGAGAAAGTTATCTGCCATTATTGTCGATGATGACCGCCTGGTCTTGCAAAATTTAAAAAAAATTGTTAATTGGGATAAGTTGGGATTTTACATTGAAGCTACCGCACCAAATGGAATACAAGCACTGCAATATATCGAAAAGCATCATCCTCAGATACTGATTACCGATATCATAATGCCGGTTATGAATGGATTGGAGCTCATATCTTGTGTCAGAAAGCGATTTCCGGATATAAAAATTTTAATCATATCTTCTTATGATGAATTTGAATACGCCAAGACCGCTATTGAAAAAGGTGTTACGGACTATATCTTAAAAACAGAGATTACCTCAGCAACTTTTTCCAATAAGCTATCTTCGCTTTATGAGCAATATACTTCACAATACCAGATAACTTCAGCCATGTTAAGCCAGGATTACTTTCACTTTTTAGAAAATGGCCCGAAACCTGCTGCATTAGAAAACAGTAAAGCATATCCTGTCCTAAGCAAAATGTTTCATAAACAGTATCACTTTTTTGCTCTGACCCAAACCATCGGTCTGGGACGATCCATGCAGGATACATTAAATGCCTGGAAGGAATCATCGCGAATCATTTATAATTCGCTTCAGTTTATTGACGAATTTTGCGATGCTCCCGTTCTTTTTACTTATAGACATTTCTGCATAATCGGACTTTCTATAGAAAGCAGTTTAGAAAACCGCCTATTAACAATCAAGGCTTTATGCAGGAAACTATTATTAAATTTAAACAGCCGTATTCCCCATGATTGTATTCTTTATTACTCCTGTACACAGTTAATACCCAATGATCTCCTGAAATTTTTTCAAAAATATAATGACATCTTAGACTTCTATTCCTCTTTTAGAACTGCTGCATCTATGAGTTTTTCGGATATAGAATCTACGATATATTATAAAATGGAACGAGATTTCCCCTTTCAAAGGTTATCCTTTAATTATGAACATCTTGAGAATGATATTTTTATGATCAAAGATTATCTGACAGAATGCTATTCTAAAAAAGATTATTTAGCAATATCAAGATTTTATCATAACTACTGTACACATCTTGAAATTATAAGCAATAATAAAATCAGTTTGAATGAACAATACTTTTTTACGACTTTAGAGTTTCTCATTAAATGGTGCTTTAATATCTATGAACAATGCGTTAAACAATTGGAGACCCATCATACTTTAAACTTAGGTCCTTATGTGGTACAGGCTATTGAATACATACAACAGCAATATTCCAATCATTCGATAACGGCTGAAGACATCTCCTCCCATGTTGCGCTTAGTACCGGTCGGCTGGGCGTCCTTTTTAAACAGGAAACCGGAAAAACAATTAATGAATATCTTACCGATGTGAGAATCAAAAATGCCATATATCTGTTAAGTCACACATCTATGAAAATTTACGAAATTTCAGATAAATGTGGTTACAAATCCTCCCAATATTTTAGTCAGATATTTTTTCAGAAAACCGGAGAAAGACCGATTGAGTACCGCAAAATACACCATTAAGAAGGAAAAATGATGAAATTGAATTTTTTCAAAAAATCTAAAATTGCACAAAGAATATCGAAAAAGATTTCCATAATCTATATTGCAATCTATTTCTTCATCCTATTACTACTTCTTTTGATATTAACGCCTACTTTATATAAAAACGCGGTTAAAAAGGCAGGTAATAACCTTTCGGCAATGACTGATGAATATTTAATTTCTCAAAATACGATGGCTGAATATACGAATTATTTTTATTTATATACAAATGTAGAAGCATCTTTAAAAACCTATTATAACCAACCCAATTCCTCTAATGCTTCTAAGGTAAACCTATATTTAAGCTCCATTGTAAGCAACTCAGGCAATATATTATCCATAACTTTAGAAGATTCGGGAGGCAGCTTTTTTTCTTCCACTTCGTATCAGGACATTGATAAAAAATCTCTCCTTCATTCTTACACAAAATATAAAGAACTTTTAAGCCATGAATATGGTTCCTACTATTTACCCTTAATCAAAGACTTTTCCAGCTCCGAATATTTAACCTATCAGTGTTTCGCATTTGCAAAAAATTTGCCAATAGGGCACTTTCCTTTGACAGTTACCATTTTTTATAATGCCAGTAGTATGCTAAAGCATTGTAACGAACTATCCGATGCCACTTTTTCTTCCTTTGCTATCATTGACCGATATCAAAACTATTTATATCAATCGGATGTATCGAACTTTTACGACGATTTTTTAGATGATATATATAATTACACAACCACTATAGATTATTTTAAAATCGATAACGGGGTGCTTTTTTACGAAACAATCCCCTCTACTAGCTGTACCCTGATCGCCTATGCACCATATCACCAGCTGCTGTCCGACGCTATTTTTATTATCGGTGTTATCACCATTTTATACCTTATATCGCCCATTCTTTATGTCGCATTTTTACTGCCGATTACTGGAAAGCAATTAGCTCCACTAAAACTCCTGTCTGATTCCATGGAAAATTATACTGTTGGCAGCAGCCAGCAATTAACAATTTTAACCGGTGATGAAATAGAAATCGTAAGTAATTCATATAATAAAATGATTGACGAAATTAATCATCAAATTAAAAAAATCAAAGCTTCAGAACACGAGAATTCTGTCGTAAGCTATAAACTGCTTGCAACACAGATTGATCCGCACTTTATTTATAATACAATGAATATTATTAATATTATGGCCAGGGAGGGAAAAACCGATGCAGTCATCGAAATCAATACGGCACTGATTAAAATTCTCCGTGAGCGTTTAAACTCCAATATTACTGTTTACGACACGATTCAAAATGAAATATCTACACTTATGCAATACAGTTTGATTATGAACTATCGCTATCAGGATCATATTTCTATACGATTCGATGTAGATGATGCGCTTCAAAATAAAAAGATTCCCAAAAACATATTACAGCCTCTTGTTGAAAATGCTTTTTTCCATGGATTTTCTAATGAATTTGATATTTCAAAGGGCAAGGTTGAGGTATTGATTTATTCCATAAATAAGGATATTATTATTGAAGTCAATGATAACGGCAAGGGAATGACACAGGAACGGATAGAAAAGATTTTAAACCACTCTTATAGCATCTATTCAGATCAAAAACCACATATTGGGATTAACAACATTAAGCAGCGTCTTGATTATTTATATCAGGGAAATTATCAATTGGATATACAAAGTACTTTAAACGAAGGGACAACAATCATTATTACGATACCGATGCTAATAAAGTATGCAATTGAAGATAATTCCACTCATTAGATTATCGCCCATGCCGGACACACTAAAACGAAAGACGGATACCAATTACTGGTATCCGCCTTTCATACATTATAATCCGGAGCGTTAGTCTGTCCGGTTTATAGAACTGCCCAGAGGCTCTTAGTGAACAAGGGAAATAGTATACCGAAAACGACCCTCCCACCTAACTTTTGGATTGATTAGGGTATGCTCATACGACGTAGGGATAACTAAATTCATAACTTCCAGATCCAACATATTCCACTTTATATGTACCATTATCTTGTGGAAGGTAAATATCCGCAGTGGTGTTACAGGGTACATTTGTTTTAACCGTCATCATACCATCTTCTTGTTTCCATTCATTTCTAAGGATGCCATATGGTGTTTTAAAAGAACCGGTCGCCGATGTAATTCTCCGATCCATCAATGGCTTAATTTTTGCTTTTTTGTAACCCGATTCAGCCTTATCAATCCCTGCAATATTACGATACATCCAATCGCCAACACAGCCAAATGCATAATGATTGTAAGATACCGAGGTCGGTGTTCCATCCGGAAGAATTGCCTGCCATGCCTCCCAAATTGTTGTCGCCCCCATTTTAACTTCATAAAGCCAGGACGGACATTCATCTACAAACAGCATATCATACGCTGCTTTCGCATTCCCCTCATCCTTAAGAACATCTAGTAAAAACGGTACCGAAAGAAATCCCGTATCAAGTTTTCCACCATTGGCGGCAATCATTTCTAATAATTTATTGAACATATTAGAACGAAGCTCCTCCGGAACTAAACGCATCTGAAGAGCAAGTACATAGATACCCTGCAATTTAGTGGCAATATATCCATTTTCATCCACATATTCTTTGATAAATGCATCTGTAACTTTTGCATGCAAATCACTGTAATACATTTCATCCATTTCATTTTTCAGTACCTTGGCAGTTTTTTTCATAATATCCGTAGAATATGCATAAAAAACAGATGGAATAATATCCATTGTTTTAAAAGCACTCTGGATCATATCTACATCTCCAGTCTCAAAATCAAAGCTCACACTTGGCGTAAGCCAATCTCCAAAATGGAAGTTCGTATTCCATAAATATTTATTCCATTCCCTACGTTCGGGTGTCATTTCGCCCTTATATTCCTTTGGCATCTCATGTTCAGCGGTATAACGGATATAGTCTATCCATTTTTTCATCATCTCATAATTGTCTGAAAGAATTGTTTCATCTCCATATACCTCGTACATGCTCCACGGCATGATAACTGCCACGTCTCCCCAGCCTGCCGAACAATCCGTATTATTTGGTACAATGCCGTCTGGTCTATAAGCTTTCAGATAGGGAACAATATTGGGAATCTGTCCATCTTCAGTTTGATCTTTAGCGACTATTCGCAACCACCGTTTGAAAAATGCAAGTGCGTCCATATTGTAGCACGCCGTAGGCGCAATTATCTGCGCATCTCCAGTCCAGCCTGCCTTCTCCCGCTGTGGACAATCTGTCGGAATAGAAATCATATTACTCTTAAGACTCCAAAAAATATTATGCTGCAATTGGTTTAGCCGCTCATCCGAACATACAAATTCTCCTGTTTTCTCCATATCCGAAGCAATTACCAGGATATCAAAATCATCTACAGTCGGCATTCCAGGATATCCGGTAACTCTTATATATCGAAATCCATGAAATGTAAATTCTGGTTCAAAAACCTCTATCCCTTCACCTTTTAGTATGTACGTATCTGTTTGATTAACAAATGAACCAATAATATTGCACAGATAATTCCCCTCTGTATCAAGTACCTCTGTATGTTCCAGGACTACTTTTGCTCCTTTTTCTCCCTGAACCCGCATACGTACATGTCCGGCTAAAACCTGCCCGGCATCAATCATGATTTCTCCTTTGGGAGTAGTCCATACCCTGAGCGGTTTTATAATATCGACTACCCTGACCGGATCTCCATATTCCGCACGCAATACTTCATAACCATAATTTTTCACATCTACAGGTTTCCAGCCTTTTTCCGGAAATCCCGCTTTACTGAACCCTATCTGCTCTTTATTGGCATCATAGCGCTGCCCTACATAGAGATCGGCATAATCTATAGGTCCTGCCTGGCTGGTACAGGCTTCATCTGAAATAATCGTCTCCCTTGTGCCATCCTTATATTCCACTTCAATCTGGAACAACCCGGCCACTTTATCTCCATACTGACAGCTTTGTCCTGAAATACCCACTTTACCGCGATACCACCCATCTCCAATTACCATACCAATTGCATTTTTACCCTGATGCAAATCCTTGGTAATGTCGTAAGTCTGGTATTCTAGATAAGCATAATAGCTGGTATGCCCTGGTGCCAGCTTTATATTGCCAACTCTATTTCCATTTAACTCCAAGAAATAGATGCCATGTGCTGTAGCATAGACCCTTGCCTTTTCGATAGGCTTTTTAAGAAAAAATTCTCTTCGGATCATCTGCGCCGGCTCCATTTTGATATCATCTACGTCTACATTGCAAAAGCCCAATTCCATAGATATTCTGGGCGGCTCAATAAACGCCGGCTTCTGAATAGGCTCCACCCACTTTGCTGTCCAGTCCTCACGATTCATAAGAGCCGTTTCAAAAGTACCCATGCCCATTGCATATTCGCCTGTATTATCAAATACTATTATATTCCATTCATATTCGGTCATAGATATTAATGGAGTCCCTGCATAAGCAACAAAGGCCGATTGTTCACTTTCAATCTTTCCTGAATCCCAGACAATATTATCTCCCTGTTTTACTACAATTTTGTATGACGCCTGCATAACATTTTTCTTGTTACTTTCTATAATCCAACTAAAAACTGGAGCTATACTATCGATTCCAATTGGATTTCTTCTATAATCACATTTTAATTCCGTTAGTTTTAAGCTCATCTGTCATTCCTCCTTTTTATGTCGTAGTAGGTGACGCCTTGCGCCGTACTTCTTGTTTCCTCCTATATTCTATGAATCTGGAGCTATTTTCAGAGATTCCCATTACAATTAACAAAAATACCCCAAGTACAATATTCTGAATATTATCTGTCAAACCAAGTGCAATAAATCCATTAAATATCGTTGCAATGACAATCTCTCCTATAATAATCATTATCGGCATATTGTTTATCAAGCGTATCAGCTGCATTGCAATCAATACTCCCATCATAGGTTTGAACACCATATTCATAGTTCCCATACCGGTAGTCGCAGCTACCGACCCGGAGTAGCATAACTGCTGCATCGCTCCAAAAAAGCAGAAGATTCCACTCACTGCAAAAGCTTTAAATTTTACAGATTCTACTTTAACTCCTATCCCTTTTAGCAACGCTTCATCGTTACCGGTTGCATTAATCAGGCAGCCTAATTTTGTTTTATAATAAATATAGTAGAAAATTACACACGCAAGTACAGTAATGACAATATTATTGGGATAGGATGTAAATTCTGCTAGTTCTGAGCTGATCTTAACTGTGGTACTACCTCCGAAAGCCTTTGCTATTCTATCTGTTACAGCCTCCATTACTAATACGACACCCAATGACACTACCATTGACGGAATCCTTAGATAACGATATAGCAGTGCAATAATAAATCCGCCAATCATAGCTCCTGCAAAACAACCCAAAATTAATCCCGGCACTCTCCAGTGTTCCGCACAGATACCACCAATCACCGCACCAAGAAGCACCCTGGCCCCAGGTGAAAAATCCATCAGCCCTGCCGGCATTACACAACCCATCGCCAACCCCAACGTAATCGGTATCATCGACTGGCTGAGTATAATCTTGATTGTGTGCATTCCAAATCCATCAGCCACAAAGTAAAAAATTAAAAATGTAAGAAAAGGCAAAATACAAATTCCAGCAATGTTTAATACTTTTCTATTCATTTTGACTCCTTTTTCTTAGTTTAATGGTGAAAATTCATCTATAATCGCCTGTAAGGACTCCTGATTCAAATCTGGATTGTTCCACTTAAACAGATATTGAGTAATAATTTCTTCATCATAGAATGTATATCCTTCTGCATACAGAGCATCATTATATGCAAACGCATCTTCTACCGACGTTATTTCAAGCATACTCATTGTGCTACTGGAAGGGGAGCCGTCATCATTAATTGGAGTGCCTGCAATAGCATTAATTACTTTGATAATCGTAATTAAGCAATCGTAGGGAATACTTGGCAGTCCAATTGCATAGACTTGAATTCCTGATTCAAAATTCCGTCCCATTTCTTCCGGAAAGTCTATTGTCACCAGCTTTACTTCTTCACGACCTGCATCCTGTATCGCCTTAACCGTTGCCTCATGCGCTCTAGTTGCTGCAGTTCCTGCATAAAAAATCGCATCCAGCTCTTGATTTGCCGACAGAAAGCTTTCTGTTGCACTAGTAGCATCAGATGCCTGTGTAAATCCTCTGGACTCCGCAACAATCTCTATACCGTACTCTTCACAGGCTCTTGCCAAGCCGACTTCCCTGGCATCACAGGTGGTATCGCCCTTCGCCTGTGAAATAAGCGCAATCTTTTTATATCCCTGTTCTCCCATCCATTTGCCGGCCTTATATCCAGTCTCTTCTTCATCTTCATAGCAATTCCCTACATAATAAGGAGAAGCTTCGACTATAGCCTTGATTTCTTCGTCCGCAATGCTTCGTAGAGAAATTCCCCAGTATACACCGGCTTCTTCGCATAGTGTACAGATAGTCGGCAAAACTGAATCCGTTGGCGGTGTCACAATCAATCCTTCAACGCCTGCAGCAATTTCACTCTCAACAAAAGAAAGAACACCATCTGCAGTGAGATCGGCCGCATTGTAAACAAATGTTCCATTTGATGCAGCCATTGTTAGTTCCAGGGTTCTCCTTAATATATCAAAACCAATCAAACCGGTATCCGGAAATGGCCCTGCAATCGTGTATGCTTCCATATCCAAAACGGAAGTAACTGCACCTGTCTCTTCTTCCGTTTTTTGTACTGTTTCTGTTGCTTCTGTTGCTCTTTCATTGGATTGACATCCTGTTAAAAGTGATATTACCATAATAAGGCTTAATAATATACCCAATGATCTTTTCTTCATGTCTTTCCTCCTCCTTTAATATGATTTACTTAATTATCTTCATATTTTTTCTATCAAAAGAAATTCCTATAGCTATTAAAAATACGATACCCTTTACGATCTGCTGATCTGTCGTTTCTATCCCCATAATGGTCATACCGCTTACCAAAAATGCAATCGTCAGGCTTCCAACAATAGCGCCTCTGAATTTGGTCGTAGGACCTCCGGACATTGGCAGCCCACCAAGAAGTGCCGCATTTAGTACATTAAACATCAAAGTACCGCCCGTATTATTGGTGGCACTTCCGGTACGGATCAGGCTCAAGAAAGCCAGCATTCCTACTAGCAGTCCCATAGTAACAAACGGTATTGCCCGATAAAAGTCCAGGTTAATACCTGTTTGACGCACCGCCTCAGGACAAGAACCTATTGACTTGCATATTTTTCCATATGGCGTATATTGAAACATGATGTAACCGATAATAAGTACAGCCATTAAAATTGTTAGTTTTAGAGGATTAGTAAACCATTTCAGCATGGATATGGGCGCCGCAAGCACACTTCCATCTAAAATAACCAATACCAGACCCTGTAGTATAAACATTCCGGATAGTGTTGTAATAAAGGCACTAATCCTTAACTTCGTATATACCAATCCGTTAATAATACCAATCGCAGTACCTGTAAGTAAGGCTGCCGGAAGCGCTGCCCCTGGTCCAATGCTGTTGGCTGCAATGGCTGCAACTGCACACGATGTTGCCATATTTGCTCCCACGGAAAAGTCCAAAGCTCCCTGTGCAAATAAGAACAAAAATCCTACAGTTCCTATCATTACATAAATACCATCATTTAATACCGCCTTTAGATTTAATTTTGAGAATAAAGAACCTTTGGTCATAATACCAAACAGAATCAATACAAATAAAAGTCCCAGAAACGGAAAAATTGTCCTAAAATCAAATTTACCTCTTTTATCTTTTATACCTTGCATCCTGTCTGCTGTTACTATTTGTTCTGGCAATTCTTCCACCCCCTATACCATGTAATCAATCAACCTGGTTTCGCTCAACTGCTCTTCCCGATTGAACTCTCCGCTGATTTTTCCTTCTTTTAAGATAATCACACGATCACTCATACCAATTATCTCCGTAAGCTCTTCTGAAATCATAATAATAGATTTCCCTTCCTCCTTAAGCTGAAACATCAATTGATAAATATTAGATTTAACCCCGATATCAATGCCACGTGTAGGACAATCAAAGATAAATATTTCAGCCCCATAACCCAGCCATTTCGCCAGCGCCACCTTCTGCTTGTTTCCTCCGGATAGTTCCATGACATACTGATTGGCATTCTGCATCTTGATTTTCAAATCCTTTGACCATTCCTCTACAAATGTTGTTTCATCCGAGCATAAAATAAAAGGACCTTTTTGGATTTTAGGATAAGAAGCTATGCAAATATTATCCTTAATACTGGAAGAGAGCATCAATGTCTCCTGATCCCGATTCTTGGATATGTAAGCAATCCGATGCTTCATAGCTGCCTTTGGACTGGTAATCACATCTCCGGTTCCAGCCTTTACTTTTCCAATATCCGGCTCTGTCAGCCCAAAAGCAACATTTCCCAGTATATGCATTCCGCAGTCTCCAAGACCACCGAACCCTAGTATCTCGCCTTTATGCAATTCAAAAGAGACATCTTTCACCTCTTTACATGAAATATGTTCCATAGAGAACACAACCTCTTTACTCTTACAACTTTTAGTATCTGTACGATAATAATTGTCAGATATCTCTCTTCCAACCATTAATTTTCGTATCACTGCCGGGCTAAAATCCCCCTCCTCAATGGTATCAATATATACACCATCACGTAGCACCATAAGAGTATCACAGACTTCCATAATTTCATCCAAATCATGAGAAATGAAAATAATAGATTTTCCTTCATTTTTCATGGATTCCATTATTCCATATAATACCTCGCGCCCATTGCGGCTCAGCGCAGTAGTCGTTTCATCTACAATCAGAATCTTTGGCTGACTTTGCATAGCACGTGCCACTTCTACCAGTTTTCTGTCCTCAAAATTCAGGCTTCCTAAAGCCGCCGCAGCATCGATATGTATTGCCTGAATTTTATTTAATGCTTTTTGCGCCTCTGCTATCATCTCTTTTTTGTTTAAGAATCCATAATGTATAAAGAGTTCTTCTTTCCCTATGAAAATATTGTTTGCAACTGTCAGCATATCAAAGGTTCCTTTTTCCTGCAGAATCATACAGATTCCCTGGTCATTTGCATCTGCTGAACTTGCAGGCTTGTATGGCTTTCCTTCCAAATACATCTCACCCACATCTGCAGACTGAATTGCCGCAATGATAGAAGTAAGGGTAGACTTTCCCGAACCATTTTCTCCAATCAATCCAAGAATCTGACCTTTTTGTAGTTCAAGACTCACATCATCCAATGCTTTCGTAATTCCGAATCTTTTACTCATATGCTCTACCTTCAAAAGAATCTCTTCTTTATCCATCAATTGCTCCTCCTTTCTCTATTATAATGTTAATTTTAACAGAAAGAATTATTTTGGAAAATCACGCAAAACCACTATTTTGTTCAATATTCAAATGTAGCTTCTTGAATTTACCATTTTTATGGGGATTGATTATTTTCTCTTTATCTGCTAAAATTTGAAATAATTTAAATGATTGGTTCGTTCACATAAGCGAACAGATTGGAGTAAGTATGCAATATATTTCGGTAGTATTAGCGGATGATGACCATCTGGTCCTCCAAGATATGAAAACTCTTGTGAATTGGCAGAAATTAGGGTTTCAGATTGTTGCGGCAGCTTCAAATGGCAAGCAAGCCCTTAAATATATTGAACAACATCATCCCATGCTGCTCATTACTGATGTCATGATGCCAATCATTGACGGCCTGGAACTTACAGAAATTGTCAGACAAAAATATCCAGACATGCAGGTTCTTATTATTTCATCATACGACGAATTTGAGTACGCAAAAAAAGCCATCCGTCACGGAGTTGCTGACTATATTTTAAAGTCAGAAATCACTTCCGCCTCTTTTTCGAAAAAACTAACCTCTATTTATAACAAGAATCAGGAACGCCTGCAAATTAATGTTAAGGCATTTCGCCAAGAACTTTCCCAATACTTCGATGATGAAAGTTATTACCGGCTTTCCCCTGGTGTATTTCCCAATATTGATCAGATATCTGGGGGAAAATATTATTTTATGCTCGTTACACAAATAACAGGATTTACTACTGATATGAGCGCCCTGCTTCTAGAATGGAAGACTTCAGCCAGATTTATTATAGATCTTATCACGCAATCTGATGATGAAGTCTGTTCGCCTATCATATTATTTACCCATCATCATTTTGTTTTTTTGGGGTTCCGAATTGAGAGCAGCAGTCAAAATCAGACCTTTACCATCCGTTCCATAAGAAATCGGCTCTACAGCATAATTAATAACAGATGTCCCCGTCCATGTGCGCAATTTTACTATCCTACTGCAATTACCATTGAAAGTTTTAAAAAGATATTCATACAAAAGGGTGCATTAATTCGTTTTTATGCGATGTTTTATGAAGATTATTCTATCGACATTACTGCTCTGAAGCTTAGTACCTGTATATTAACTGACCGTAACTTCGCATTTCAAACCTTATCCGCTAACCTGGAGCATTTGGAAGATGATATAATTAAGATCAAGGAATATATAACCGAACGATTTAATAACAAAGATCTTGCTGCTATCACCAAGTTTTATGACAGCTTTGCCCACTACATAGAGTACAACAGTAATTACCAAATAAAAATTGATAATGTCCTGTACCTATCCTCTTTAGAACTGTTTCTTAAGTGGGCGTTTAATGAACTGGAATCATTAATTTCCATCCACTCTTCCCATGCGACAGAACACTTTTCGGCTGCTGTCCAATCGGCAATTTCTTTTATGGAAGAGTCCTATTCCACTTATACGCTGACCTCCGAAGAAATTGCCGGCCATGTAGGATTGAGTGCAGGCAGACTTGGAGTTCTGTTTAAACAAGATACAGGTAATACAATTAACGAATATCTGACAAAAATACGAATCAAGAATTCCATATATCTTCTTGAGAATACACATATGAAGATATATGAGGTGTCTGAGAAATGCGGTTATAGATCATCTCAGTATTTTAGTCAGATATTCTATCAGAAGACAGGGAATCGCCCAATTGATTATCGAAAATCCCCCGTAAAAAAGGAAAAGAATGCTGATGGATAAAAGAAGTAAATTCAATTCCAAAATTGCTCAAAGAATATCCAAAAAAATGTTTGTTATCTATTTTATAATTTATCTGGTGATTTTGCTTGCGTTATTATTGATTCTTACCCCAATTTTATATAAAAATAAAGTTAAGAGTGCCATAGAAAATCTGGCTATTGTAAAGGATGAATACCAAATGCTGCAAGAACAGATTGCAGGGAGTATTACAAATCTATACCTTTCAGATATCCTTAATAATCTTTTGGAAAGTTATTCAGAGAATCCAGATAAAACTATCGCTGCACAGATTTCACAGGAATTAAGTGAATATACTACAAAAAATGCAGATTTGCTGATTATCTGTATTGAAACAGAAAACGGCAATTTCTTTTCCTCATACTACTATCCATCATTCGACAAACAAGGCTTCCTTTATGAAAATAGCCACTATATGCGTCTGCTCTCTTCTTCCACCGGTTCCTATTTTTCACCTGTTAATATGGAGGACTTTTTTACGGGAAATACTTATCATAAGGCAATCTCTTATACGCAGAAAGTTACCGTTGGGATGCAGGCTTATATCGTGGATGTTTTTTATAATGCAAATACTGTCATCAATCGCTGTGATAGTATAAACGCTTCCGAATTTGCCGGATATACCATCACAGACCGTTATAGCGATACTATTTATACAACGCATGATTTTTTAGTGCCTATATCTTCAGAAACTTACATATCATTATCCGGTTACAAGAATACAAAAAATGGTATTTATTTTTACAATACAATTCCGTCCTCTGGATGGGTCATTACTGCCTACGTTCCATATTTTCAGATGCTGTCAACCTTAATTGTCATTATGGGAATTATCACTGGTTTATATTTGTTTTCTCCCATTTTATACATACTTTTTCTGATACCGACTACCAGGAAACAGTTAGCGCCTCTACGTGAATTAAGCGATACCATGACTTCATTTACCGTGGGACAATATGTACAATCTATAATTTCATCGAATGACGAAATCGAAAATTTAAGTAACTCCTTTAATGAAATGGTACTTAAAATCAATCAACAGGTACTTGAAATTAAAAAGCAGGAGCATGAAAATTCCGTTGTGAATTATAAACTATTATCAACACAAATAGATCCACACTTTATCTACAATACGATGAATATTATTAATATTATGGCAAGGCAGGGAAATACGGCAGCTGTCATTGAGATCAATTCTGCATTGATTAAGATCCTCCGGGAACGTTTAAACTCAAAACTTGTCATCTATGATACCATAAAAAATGAACTTGAAACACTTCATCAATATGAATTGATTATGGATTATCGCTATCATAACAAAGTAACAACACACTATTTTGTTGATTCTCCTCTGTTACAGCAGAAGATCCCTAAGAATCTCCTGCAGCCTTTGATAGAAAATTCTTACTATCACGGATTTTCCAGGGAGGACACTATGATAGACGGAAATGTAGATGTAATGATTTATTCAATTGAGGAAGAGCTCATTATAGAGGTTAGCGATAATGGATGTGGCATATCGCAGGAACGTTTAGAAAAGCTTTGCAACAGTGATTACAGTATTTATAGAGATAAAAAGCCACATATTGGCATTGATAATATTCGCCAACGATTATCCTACATCTATGGCAGCCACCACCAATTTGAAATCCATAGTACCGAAGGTCTTGGGACTACAATTATTATTACTATCCCCCTTCAAATTCCAGAATAGAAATCACCGCCTAAGCTATATCACACAAAAACGAAGGGACAACAATCATTATTTCGATACCGATGCTAATATAGTATGCAATTGAAGATAATTTCACTCAATAGATTATCGCCCATCTGCCTAAATAAAAATAGGCAGAGGGCTTTTTTAGGCGAGCCATCAGACAAGTGATCCTGATTTTCTCTGTTTAAACAATTTGTCAGCTTCCCACAGCGGAATAATTGATAAAACTGTTATCCCCGCAGATACCAGGAACAAGACAGGAGTAGGCACCATCCCAAAACTTCCATTGATTTCTTTTTCAATCCCCCAGTGATTAATCACAAATGTTGAGATAGACGGTCCGATAATCATTGGAATACAAACAAAAAATATTTGCTTAATCCCTTCAAACTGTCCTCTCTGATCTTCCGGATACAAGTTTTTTATCCATGCCGTTAATGACTGAAATACTATTATATATCCAATCCCTGCTCCTAAAACCCCGACAAGCAATACTCCTATTGATTGTGACAACGTGACTACGATCAAGCCTGCCACATTACAGATAACCGCTGCTACTATAACCGCTGACGTCTTACCCTTTTCAATCAGCTTCGCGGCCGGAATTGTCAGAACTGCTGCTGTCAGTAATCCTACACCTTGGATGACCCCGGTTATTGTATAATCCATACCAAGATAGTTCACAAAGTAAATAGTAATGTATGGAAAATAGACATTAAACCCAATAAAATAAACAACCATAATAGCAAACACCCAAAACAGCTCTTTATTTCCAGTTACCGTCTTCCAGCGAAAGACCGCGAAAAACTGGTGCCAAAATCCCTTTTCATCCCTCTTAGGCTTCAAAAGAGAGGAATCTTTAAGACCAATCAAAGCAGATATTCCTAATACGGTAATGATTGTACCAATCAGAGAAAAGTAAGCATAGAAATCAATCTGATCAATAATAATGCCAGATACAACAGCACCAAAAATAGTGGCCAGAACCGGCATCACTGCCAGTGCCCCGCTTAATTTCCCACGATTATGTTCATTTGATATATCAGTGGTCCAGGGGTTAAATCCGCCATCATTGCCCATCGAGCCAAAAAAACTCATGACCGCATCAGCCAAAACAACTGCGATAGCAACAACAATAAATGGGTTCTTCGGGAGCATTTCAGTCATGCCGAATAAAAAGGTAAAGATTCCCCACAGAATATATCCAATTCCAATAAACAGCCTTCTCATTCCAGCCCTATCTCCCCATGTCCCTATTAAAAATGTACAAAATGTAGATACTACCGCACTTACCCCAACCATCCATGAAACAATTGCTGGTTCTGGGGCTATTTTCTCGTATACAAAGGTATTAAACCAAGAATTTTCTATATTCCAACATATCTGTCCTGCCATCCCCAATAACCATATGTATACCCAGTTTTTTCTGCTGATTTTATCCATCGCGGCCCCCCCTATAAAAGATAAGTAAATAAGTGTCTCTTGTTTTCTTTATATCTATCCTAACACATCTGCAACTATTCAGTCTAGACTTTTAGCCCTGTTTTAAGTTATAATTTTCTTATGCAATGCAAATAACTGACTGCTGCTTTTGGTCAGGCTGTAACACACTGATTTTATAAGTAAATGGAGGAGTTTATGAAACTTAAAGATGCCATTGGGACAATCCGAATAAATCGCAAGAAAGAACAACTAAAGACATTAACTACTATTTGGGGCGAATCTTTGAATCCGGATAACGTTTTAAAAGAGTATCCCCGCCCTCAAATGGTACGGGATAGTTATATTAACTTAAATGGCCTGTGGGATTATGCAATTACAAAATCTAAGGATTACCCCAAAAAATTTGATGGCAAGATTCTAGTACCTTTTTCACCTGAAAGCCAATTATCCGGTGTTGGACGTCAATTAAAACCTTATGAATTTTTGTGGTATGCAACAATATTCAAGATGGAAACAGCTGACAAGGATAAAAGATGTATCCTTCATTTTGGTGCCGTTGACCAATGTGCCGCGGTTTACGTCAATCAGCAAAAGGCCCTGCGTCATATCGGCGGATACCTTCCTTTTGAAGTGGACATAACAGCTTATTTAAAATCCGGAAATAATACTCTTTCTCTATGTGTACAGGACTTTTCAGACAACTCTTATCACAGCCGGGGAAAGCAGAAGCTTAATAGAGGCGGCATGTATTATACCGCTCAAAGCGGAATCTGGCAGACCGTCTGGTTAGAGTGGGTTCCAAAAACCTATATTCAAAAATTACATATAACTCCAGATTATGAGAATAGCAAAGTGAAACTTCAAATCATCAGCAATAAGTCACCTTCCCAGAAGATCACATGTAAGATTATGGATGATGGTGAAATCATTGGCAGTAAAACTACTGACTCCAACCTCTTCACGCTTTCTATCCCCAAAAGAAAAGATTGGAGCCTGGAGCATCCATTCTTATATGATTTATATATCAGCCTCGGTGAGGATACCGTAACCAGCTATTTCGCCATGCGCCTTATTACTATCACACCGGATGAAAATAGCATTCCCCGCTTTTGCCTTAACCACAAGCCGATCTTTTTACATGGGATTTTGGATCAGGGCTATTGGCCGGATGGCTTGTATACGGCACCATCTGACGAAGCTCTAATCTATGATATTGATAAAGTTAAAACTCTCGGATTCAATATGATACGAAAACATAGTAAAATTGAGCCTGCCAGGTGGTACTATCACTGTGACAGATTAGGTGTCATTGTATGGCAGGACATGGTTAATGGCGGTCTCTCTTATCATACGCCGTTTGTCACATGGCTTCCAAATCTTATTGCATGGACAAAAGTTCATATCAAAGATAACTTTTACTGTTTTTTTTCACGTCGGAATTTGGCCGGACGCAAGGAATGGCTTAGAGAATGTGATGCAACCATCGAACATCTTTCCCATTTTGCCTGTATCAGTACGTGGGTTCCATTTAATGAAGGCTGGGGGCAGTTTGACACCGGTAAGGTGACAGACAGAATCCAAAAAAAAGATCCGGCACGTCTGATAGATTCGGCCAGTGGTTGGTTTGACCAAGGCTGTGGAGACTTTAAAAGTGAACATAATTATTTTAATAAACTAAAAGTAATACCTGATAAAAGAGCATTTGTCCTATCAGAATATGGCGGATATGCATGCTATATCAAAGGGCACTCCAGTGTTAACCGGGTTTATGGATATAAGATTTTTAAGACTCCTGACCAATTCAACAAAGCTTACTTTGATTTGATCGAAAATCAACTAAAGCCATTAATCCCTAAAGGACTTTGCGCAGCTGTATATACCCAGCTGTCAGATATCGAAGATGAGGTGAACGGCATCATGACCTATGACCGCAGGATTTGCAAGCTAAAAGATAATTTCTGATGAATCACCAATTATTAACTGCATGCTCTGCAAAGGAAATCAGATCGTCAATATTCAAACACGTTCCATCGTCCAATACCGCTTTACCTTTGAACACTCCGAATATCTGATGGCAGCAATTATTTACCCACAATACTTTTGTCATTGTGGTACGGTCATACACAGGGCTCAACGTAAGATCAAGCCTTCCTTCTTCATCATGTATATGCCAGAGATCCATATAATCCGTTCCCAGTTCAAATATTACCTTACCAAGCTTATGGGCGGCATTACGGTAAAAAAGTATATTTTCGGTGGCTATATTTGTATTACCAAATCCGCATCCTAAATTGAAGCCTAAAATCTCACCACCCACATAACCTGTACCATTGCTCCAATACCATTCATTGTGAAATGGCCAGACGCCCCTGCCCCAATCCAGAAGCCCAAAAGCATCAACTTCGCTAAAATGATATTTCTCACCTTTATATTGAACGGTCCCCTTTGCAGTCATGCAATTTATTTTATGATTGTAATAGAACGCATAGGGGGATTCATCAAAAGGAACATTGATAACTAAGGAATGGGGATTTTTACGAGTCAGGACGATGTGTGCATCAAAATCATCCCACCGGCATGTCAGTATCCTTTCATTCCCGGAGGTTTTAAACTGCATCATGATATCCTTGTGTTCATATGTAAGCTGATGGTCTTTTTCAGTATCCGAAGGCATACGCAGGGAATGAAATGGTAGAACTAAAAATTTGTTTTTTTCAATAATCTTCTTTTTCTTCCCAAAGTCAAACATCATAGCGCCGACCTGGCCGGCGTAGGAAGCATGGCCTATCGTAAACTGAAGACATTTTTCTCCATCTGTTATCTGATAGAAATCCCACTCTTTTATCCGCCAGGGCAAGGCTTTTATTGCCTTCCTGTTATATGTTATCATGCTTTTTGTTGAATAACCCGGAATTGGCCTTCCTTTTTGATCCAACACCGGTCCAGATTTCATAAATTCTTTTTCCATAAGTTCCCTCCTCACTCCTTTTCCCTAACCTAATTAGATTATAGCAAATTTATTTCCTTAAAGGAATACCTAACACTCTCCAATGGAATAGAATATCTTTATACAGAGGCTCTATTGATAAAAGATTTACCTTCATGGTATAATAACGTCATGGCGAAGCACATGACATGCGGGCTTCGGGCTAACTTATCTATAGTGAGGAAGAAAGATAAATATATCGGAATGGAGAATATCAATGAACAATGCTTTTATCAATTTCAACAATGTAGAAATCGCCAAAAGAATTTTTTATGGCGGTGATGCAGGGGCAAAAACCGCTATCAAATACAATGATGAAATTTGGATGCTTAAACTTCCAAAATCCACGAAGACTTATAGTACACGGCAAATCTCTTATACCACCAGCCCCCTTAGTGAGTATATTGGATCGAAGATTTATGAATCACTAGATATCCCCGTTCATGAAACACTATTAGGAGAACGCGGGAGCAAAGTTGTCGTTGCGTGCAAAGACTTTACCCGTTCCGGAGGTACTGAGATAGCGAGGCTTATCCCTTTCAATGAGCTTAAAAACGCTTATATGTCCACTGACTTAGATTCTTACAGCGGTACGGGTTCTGAAACACTGTTGGAAGAAGTACTAGATACCGTTGCCGGACAGGAAGACCTTAGAGATATCGAAGGTACATCCGGGCGATTCTGGGATATGTTTGTTGTCGATGCTTTTATCGGGAACAACGATCGAAACAACGGCAACTGGGGACTTTTGTATGATTTTAATTCTGACAGCATGAGCCTTGCTCCAGTATATGATAATGGTAATGCCTTCTTCAATAAAAGAGGTATGGGGCAGATGAACGAGCGGTTGTCTGATAGCGACGCATTACGTGAAGATGCTTACAGGGTTCCTACATGTGCTTTCAAGTATATCGGCTATGACAACGAAGCACACAAGATTAACCCATTTACCTTTATCGGGCGCAGTGAGAACAAAGACTGTAATGCTGCCGTAGAGCGCTTTGCCAAGCGTCTAGACATGGATAAAGTCATCCAAATCATACATAATATTCCCGAATATATTGGGAATGTTATTGTAATGCCGGAAATCCAAAAAGAATTCTATACAAAGATTTTGCAGCTTCGTTATGATGATATACTCATGCCGACTGTAATGAAGCTGAAAAAATAATGTACCTTCGGTTGACAAAGTAACACCCTGTTTGTCAACCGAAGGTACCTATACTAATTGATGTAGGTATTTAAAATCAATCTGTCACCGCTAAATACTCAATAGAACTTATAACTTCACCGCTGTCCAGAATAAATTTCAGCTGTGATTTTCCTTTCGTATAGATAATACTGCTTTCAGAATCTTCATAATCCTCTCCGTAGGTTTCAATCACTTTTTCTTTTGTATCACCAATACTAAGACCTTCTGTTGTTGATACGCTATCATCCATAAATTCCACAGATAAAACATAATCCACTTCATCTACCGGATATGTATAAAGCCTGAATCCAGAATAGGTATATGTCTTATCAATACCTTTAAAAGCACAACTTTCTGCTTCAAAATAATCTGTTTCTTTCCCAAGCGATTCTAAAATATCCGTAGTTTCAGCATTCATTACAACTTTCGTATCCCCGGACTCAAAGATAAATCCGGCCTCACCGGCAGACTGACTGCTTGCTTCCTGACTGTCAGCAGTATTGCTGCCACAGCCTGTCATCATCAAACTCATTGCTAAAATTGCTGTTAAAATCAATATAATTTTATTTTTCATTATATTTCTCCTTTTTGTTTTAAATTATTTTCTTAGTCTTCATTCGTCACTTCCCGTGCCCCATAACTTTTTAAATAGCCGAATTCATCTAATTCTCTGTATTGATCTTCTTTCATCTCATCATAAAAGTCCTTCTTTTCTGACCAGATTTTAGCCAGTTCTTCATTTTCCCGATAATCCGTAAGGTCATAATTTTCTTTCAGCCAATTCCCAAAATACCGTGTCAATTTTTCTGCTCCTGACAGATTCAAATGCAATCCGCCATCATAGGTATCCTGAGAAAAATCTAAACCAATTTCCTCTATTTCCTCCAGATAGTTCACATAAGGCACACCTTTTTCTTTTGCATAACTTTCTATCTGTGCCTCCCATTCATCATACCAGTAAGGATAAAGACTGGGCGCTTTGATAAATACAAGCTGTACATCCTGCTCCTCACATAATGCCACCATCTTATCTAAATATTCATAACAAGAATCATCAAATTGATAATTATCTAGAATCTTTCCTTCCGGAACAGAACCGGCTGCTTTTTTATCTACCCGCATCAGATATCCGGAATGAAACATTCTCTTCTTTGAAAACATATAGGTGACATCATCTGCCGTTAATTCACTCCATCTGGAATGATAACGAAACAATGGAAAAAGATATTCCACAAAAGATTCCTCTTCTGTCATGGAGTCAAATATAGACTTTATTTTTGAACCAGACCATTTCATGCCATCTAAAGTCATACGGTTATAGGCTTCATTTTGTGGCTCTCCATACTGCATGGAAAGCACATTAAATACAATAACATCCGGTTTTTCGTAAGACAGCGTTTCTTCCATCAGATAGTAGGACTGCCAAATCAGCTGCTGGGCACTCCCCCGTATATAGCTGGTAATCCCATATTCTTCCCAGAGGGTAATGGGTGAAAAATTTTCATATACTTCGCAGTCTCCGATAAAAACGACCTGATGTTCTGTCGTTTCATTATAATAATCTTCAATTAAGGCACCTTCAAAAATATCAGCGGAATACTTCGGCATAAGCAGCTTCTGTACCAGATAAAGGCTAGCTATACACAAGAGCACTGCAACAATCCCGATGATCCTTTTTTTTCTCTTCACAGTGTTCTATTTTCCTTTCTTTAAAATTGATTGTAGATAAACTGGCTGGCATCATAACCAATCCCATAAGCACCTAAAATGATGATCGCCATAAACAACAAATAAACTGCCAGAAGATTTACGGTTATCGGTTTTTCTGCCATCTGCTGCCTGACACTGCCTTTTCTTTGCCGCAAGCTGACCAATAGCAGCAGCAAAACTCCTAATAATAATACCATATAGTCTGCTGTAGAAATTCCAAGTTCCAGCATAGAACCATTAAAGAACACCTCATAATTCCATTTTGTAAATAAGGTTCCAAACATGGAGAAAGCAGTTTTGACATCTCGATAACAATCAAACAAACGCAAGCTGCTCATTAATAAAAAGGTGCGCAATATCTGAAAAGCACTGTACCATATTTTATTCTCTACACGGAACCGTTTATGAAACCATTGATAGAGAGGGGCACATTCTCCTGAAAGAAGAATGATCACACCATTAAAAACACCCCAGGTTATAAAATTCCAGCTTGCACCATGCCACAAACCTGTCACAAACCAGACAACAAGCGTAGATATGTAAACAGGCAGCTTTCTTCCCACAGCTTCTCCAAGATGGTTTCTGGACCATTTTGACAGCTTCCGCATCGGTTTGCAGATGGATATAGGATAAAACAGGTAATCCTTGAACCAGGTTCCCATGGTAATATGCCATCTACGCCAATATTCCGTAATATTTTTTGAAAAATATGGCCTGTTAAAATTCTCTGTCATTTCAATTCCGAAAATCTGTCCAATACCGATTACAATATCAATACCTCCGGTAAAATCTGCATAAAGTTCGATTGCATAAAAAATCATGCCCGCCAGTACATATGCCCCCTGATAATCCTCCGGTGCGTTAATAATTGTATTGACTGCCGGTAAAATCCGGTCTGCAATGACCATTTTTTTTAAATATCCCCACAAGATACGCTGAAGGCCAAACCAGACGTTGCTGCTATTAAAGGCTTGTTTTTCAAACAATGTCCGGGATAAATCATTATAACGACTGATTGGTCCTTGTACTAACTGGGGAAAAAAAGATACAAATAACGCCAGTTTTCCAATATTTCTTTCCGCCTGTACAGTCCCCCGGTATACATCTATGAGGTAACCCATTGTCTGGAACATATAAAAGGAAATACCCATGGGTAAAACCAAATTCAGGAAATTTAATTGTTTCGTTCCTCCAAACGCCGTAATCAAGCTATTGATATTTGCAATGGTAAAATTGGTATATTTAAAAATAGCCAGTACGCCAAAATTAAAAAACAGACAGGCAAGAAGCCATTTCCACTGCTTTTTCTTTATTTTAGACTTATATGCCTTTTTAGCTTCCTTATTTAGTACTGTTTTATTTTTTGCAATATACGCTTTCTGTGTGCCTGACAGCCTTAACAGCTGCAAACTGACAATATATGTAGAAACCGTCGTGCTAAGTAAAAATAAAAGAAGTTCCACACCAGCCTGAGCATAAAAGAAATAGCTGGCAAAGAGCAGCAAAATCCACCTGAATTTCTTCGGAATACAGTAATATAAAATAAAAACAATGACTAAAAACAGGATAAAATTATAGGATGTAAAAAGCATAATGGACCCTACTTTACTCTTCATCCAAGCGCTGAATCAAAGCATAGAGCGCTTTAGCTGAATTGAAATTTTCAGGTATAATTTCCTCAGCGGGTATTGCCACATCAAAGACATTGTCAATTTCCGCAATCAGTGTAACAATATCAAAGGAATCCAAAATTGCAGAATCTATCAATGTCTCACAATTTTTAAAATCCACATCCGCATGCAGCTCCTCTAAAATTTCCAATAATGTTTCCATTTCTTTCTTCCTCCATTTTTATGAATTTACAACATATTCTTCTTTAAGGTACACTCTGTCAATCTTACCATTTGCCGTCAAAGGCATCCGCTCTAAAGGGATAATCTTATTAGGGAGCATATACCGGGGCAGCTTCTCTTTCAAGCAGGTAAGGATTTCCTTTTTCTCTGGTTCACCCAAATATAACAGCACGATTTTCCCTTTCTGATGATCATAGAGGCAGCAGGAGGTACTGACATAGTCGATTCTGTTTGTATGCAATTCAATTTCACCAAGCTCAATACGGTGCCCCATGTGCTTAATCTGATTGTCCTTTCTGGAAACAAATACAAGTTCACCTCGATCATTGTACCGTCCTAAATCTCCGGTACGGTAGATTAGTTCCGGATAATAAGTATTCAACGGATTTTGAACAAATACTTCCGTAGTTTTCTCAAAATTCTTATAATACCCTAAAGTAAGCGCTGTTCCTCTGATACATATTTCTCCAATTTTGCTATTTTTCACTTCATTATTATCTTCATCCAGTAAAAAGACAGCCCGATTCGGAAAAGGTCTTCCAATGGGAATTACCTCCTCCGGATCAAAGGTTCGATCCGCCACATAATAGCAGCTCATACCTGTGCATTCTGTGGGACCATACAGATTTATAAACCGGGCGTCAGGTAGCGCTTCCTGCCAAAGATTGAATTGTTTTACAGGGAAAACTTCGCTTCCAAAAGCCACCGTATGTAAATACCTGGGGATCATCTTCTTAAGCACTCCAAACCCGGATATCATGGTTAATGCCGATGATACCCAGCAGATAGTATTAATCTGATACTGGTTCAAATATTCTACTAACTTTATTGGAAACATAAACAGATTCTTAGGAATCAGATAAGTAGTTCCGCCATGTTTTATCGTGCATAAAAGTTCTTTTAAACATGCATCAAAATAGAGAGGAACCTGATTCCCAAAGATTGTTTTAGCGTCTGCCTGTAAAATCCCGGAAAGAGCTTCGATATAATCAATTACTGAACGATGACAAGCCGTGACACCTTTGGGTATGCCGGTAGATCCGGAGGTAAATACTATATAAATCGGATCGGTATCAATTTGCCTGTCCCTGATAACGTATAATTCCTCCTGATCCACTTCCGTTTCAATAATCTCATCATAACAATAGATTGCCCCCTTGTATGAATAATTTTCCAGTACTTTTTTTGTAGAATTATCGCAAATCAGCCCTTTAGGGTCTACTTTTTGAATAATAAGCTCCATACGCGACTTTGGCATTTCTTCATCAAGGGGGATATAAAAGCAGCCGGCATATACACAGCCAAAAAATGCTGCTACAGTCTGGGGTGATCTTTTCATAAAGACAACAATCGGTTCACTTTGATGGTTCTGCAAATGTAAATATGTACCAACAGCCTGTGCCTGACGGAATACTTCCTGGAATGTCAGTGCATTTGTTCCATCTGTATATGCTGTCTTGCCAGGCTGTTTTTGAACCGTTTCCTCTAAATATTCTAAAATGTTTTTTTGTTTCATATTTATTTCTTTTCCTTTTCCTTATATAAACTCGCCGCCGCTTTGGTTAATGGCGCATCACATTGCCTGACACTGCTGGCCGCCAGAACCTCCAAGGCATCTATGTAAAGAGGAGCCTGCCCATACTCTCGTTTCATTAACGATAACTCCGTACAGCCAAGAACGATTCGCATGGCTCCTTTGTCTGTCAACTCCTTAACTATTCTCTGGATACTGTTAGTCGGTATTATCTCACCTGCTTTTATATGGTTATAAATAATATCCATAACCATACTTTGGGAGTGCTGATGTGGAATTACGCAGGAGATTCCAAACTTTTTAAATTCCCTTTGGAATAATCCACTTTGTATCGTTCCGTCAGTAGCTAAGATCCCAACTTTAGAAATATTCCTATGCTGTAAAATACAGCCCATTTCATGAATTAGATGAATAACAGGTACTGGAAGTTCCCTTTGTAGTTCTTCAAGAAAGAAATGCGCAGTAACACAAGGAATCGCCAATATATCAGCTCCCATGTCAATTAATTCCTGACCACTCTTAATCATTGGGACAAGAGGACTTTCCTTTGTATGATCCAGGATATAGCCTGTCCGGTCAGGAATAGATGGTCTATTAAGGATTACCATTTCCAGATGCTCTTGATCAGTCTTAACGTCTGTCATTCTTACAATTAATTCCATGAAGTATGCTGTCGCCAAAGGTCCTAGTCCACCGATAATTCCTAATCTTTTCAAAATCATTCCTCCGTAAAGTTTAATTATTCTTCTGGTGTTGCCGGGTAGGTATTCCTATCCCAAATATGGGAATTGCCATTTCTTGCAGAGTAATTTTCTAAAAATTTATCCGTTACCATAAAGAAATTATCTCCGCCTCCTACTCTCGGTGTAACATCATAATGATACCAGCCATCCCCCAGATTAATCATACTCCAATAATGGCCTCCATTAGTTTTGACAACATCCATATTTTCAATGCCCAACCGTTCCAACATAGCTTTAGCTGCTGCGAAGTAATTAAAACAGTCACCGCTAAGGGTAGTAAATGCCTGATAAGCGCCAATCACCCAGCTGGATTTATCCGAATGATTAACATAGGCAATACTATTCCGGCACCAGTCATAAATTGCTTTTGCTTTTTCCGCATCTGTCATGGAATCATCTGTAATCCCAGCAAGTACTTTATCCACTTCTTTATAAACATCTTCTTCCGTCACCGCATCAACAGGTTTTTCCGTCACAGTAAAAACTGCTTCCTGAGAAGTGGCATTGCCGGAAGCATCTGTAGCTGTATAAGTAACTGTATAAGAACCAAGCTGCGTGATATCCATCTGGCTTGTATCTACTTCTACTTCAATCTCTTCGCCACTATTATCCTCTACATAAATGCCCTGTTTGTAAGCAACCTTATCTTCCAAATAAACAGTACGATCCTGCACTCCAACAATCTGCGGCGGCTCTAAATCTTTCTGTACAATCATTGGTATTGTAAGTAAAGCCTTATTCCCATATGCATCTTCTAATACTATTGAAACCGTCTGCTCTCCTTCTGTTTCTACATCCGGTTCCTGGTTATTTAAAAAGTAGATTGTAACAGGACTGGCATCCTGAACATCTTTCACAAGCTCCTTGGCAGTCACCGGAATCCCTTTCCATAAAATTTTTTCATCGACCGCCTTCCCCTGCGGAGCCATCGTATCTACCACTTCCAGCGTACAGGCGTAGGTTTCTTCTTTCACTCGAAGACGTACTTGATATGTACCAGGTGTATTTAAAGGAATTTCTGATAAATCCGTAAGTAATTCGGCCTCATTAGATGAATTTAGAAGAAAGTCTTCAACACTCAATGTTTCTTTCGAACCGGCTTCCACGGATAAATATGTACGTATATCTCCAACTGTCAGAGTTGACTTAACAGCAGTTACATTTCCAGCCTCATCCTCCAGTAAAATAGTAACTTCTTGTTTTCCAATTTTACTGAAATCCGGCGCCGTTTTAAAAGAACACCGTACGGCTGTCACATCCTGTATATTTTCTACAAAATCTTCAGGTACCAGCTCTGTTCCTGAACTAACTTGAGGGTTTAGCGGTTCTGCGGTTGGCGGGGTCGTATCTTGCACAATTAAAGTTGACTGATAAATCTGTTCCTTCCCTTTCAGTTGAAGCTCAACTGCATAACTTCCCGGTACCGACAGGTCAATAGAACTCACATCGGTAACAAAAACAGCCTCCTGCGTATCATGGTACAGAAACGCATTTGTATCAATCATACTTGCTCCTGCTTCTACATACACTTCCTTTTTAACCTGTCGAAGATAAAGAAATATTCCGATACACAAAGCAGTAACGACAAAAAGAGCCGCAATCCATTTTAGATATGGTTTTGATCGTTCTTTACGCCGCCGCTTTTTAGACTTTTTCTTTATTTTGTTATTTGGTTTATTTCTGGTTTTAGAAAGAGAAGTCATTTTCCGGGTTTTTTTATCTACCCTAGTATCATTTTCCAGTTCTTCCAATACAAGTCTCCAGTCCTCTTCTCTTTTGTTTACTGGCGCCATCTGGTAACACCTCTGTATATCATATTTTACATCACTTCTATCAAAAGTACATTGAATTACCGTTTCATTGATTACAATTAGAATCACTTTTATATATATTACTACTTATTATTGCTAAAAGCAACATTTTTTTCAAGGCAAGAAGGAATAGCCCTTTCTTATCATATTTAGATTATAACACGCATCAATGCGAATTGAAAAGAGCTTTATTCCATGACCAACGGTATGGGTATATTTCTCAAGGCTTTCTCTTGAAGTGAGATTTCTGGACTAAATCCCATGGATGTAAGTTTATTAAGGACAGCCTGAACAAAAGGCTCGTTTGCTGCAAATATTCTTTAGACATATTTATTAACATTTATCTATGTTAGTTCATATAATAAAATCAAATAATAATTCTTAAATATTTTCTAAATTATGGAAAGTGAATAGTTATAATGAAAAAGGAGTCTTAGTTTTTATGGCGAACTGGATTGACGTATCATTATCACAGCACCAGTTAAAGCTTTTTAATGGAGATAAGCTTATTAAAACATACCCAATAGCAACCGGAAAAATATTGTCACCAACCCCGGGAGGTACATTTACGATTATGAATAAACATAGTAATCCAGGCGGTGCGTATGGAGTTCTATGGATGGGATTATCAAAGCCACATTACGGTATACATGGAACAAATAACCCTAGTTCAATTGGTAAGAATGTTTCGAAAGGCTGTATTAGAATGTATAATCATGATGTACTGGAATTGTCTTCTATGGCGCCGGTTGGCACCAAGGTTCATATTCATGAATAGTACCACTGAAAACGTAAAAGAGAGACATAACCCCATGATCATGTCTCTCTGACAGATAAGCTTCCATTTTCTCTAAGGATTAGTGTTGGTTTAGTTCTGAGCCAGAAACCCTGTTTTTTTACCACAGCACGTTAAGTCCAATTGGTGCATTGCCCTTGTGCAGGCAATGTACAACAAACTTCTATCCAACCTTGTATTATAAAAATCCTCAGATACATCAGGGACAATTACTTGATCAAATTCCAGCCCTTTGGACATGTGTACAGAAGTAACGACAATCCCCTCCTTAAACTCGCTGCTGCTAAAATCCAATAAATGGACATCTTGGCAGGCAGCATGGATTTGTTCAAACAATAGCCTCGCCTGCTTCTGTGACTTACATAGAATCCCCAGTGACAGATGTCCCGATTGCCTGAATCGGCAAATTAAACTTAATATTTTACGGAATTGTTCATTTTCAGTATTACAAATCGTTACCGTCGGCTCATCGCCATGCCGCTCGATTGGTATTAGTTTTTTATTTTCCAGGATATCTTGTGTAAAACGGGCAACTTCAATCGTTGAACGGTAACTCCTGCATAATTCCATGCATTCGCAGCCGGTAAAATATGGCTGTATTTTCTCTGCTGATGAACTGTAAGGATTAACGCTTTGATAACTGTCACCTAAAATAGTCATTTTACAGGAAAATAGTTTTGCTAAAACCGCATATTGGATAGGCGTATAGTCCTGCATTTCATCGACCAGCAAATGTTGTATAATCTCATAATCCAGCACGATTCCGTCAAAACGCATTTTTACATATATAAAAGGGTAAACATCACAGAATTCCAGCGTATTTTTACCAGCTAAACAGAATAAAGCTTCCTGATTGATATAGTGATAAAAATTTTGATACAGTGAAATTAAATTAGTAAATTTAAACATCTTTAAAATATGGTTCCTTATTTGACGGGCGGCCGCCGTATCCAGTTTTTTATTCGTATTTCGCTTGTATTTTTCAATTAAATTGTCAGCTATCTTTCTAAGACGCTTTTTAATTGGCAATCTTTTATGGGCATGATACTCTGAAAGCAATTCTTCTTTGGAAACAGAAAATCCTCCAAGTTTAAGGCCTATTGGAGTAAAATAGTTTTTATCAGCATACTCCAGATACGATTGCAGCTGAACCACAAACTGATTTGTTGACTTAAACCTGATTCTGGCAATAGCATCAGAATTTCCGTCTTCCAATAGATTCTCTACCTGCCCGGAAAAAGTCTGGTATTGATATTGCTTGCCAATCAAATTTTCTGCGATATCCTCAATATTCATTTCCGATATATTTTCTTCCCCTAATTCCGGCAGAACATTGGAAATGTAGTTACTAAATACTTTATTAGGAGAAATAATCAAAATGTTCTTCGAGGTCAAAGTCTTTTTATAACGATACAGTAAAAAAGCAACGCGATGTAGTGCAATAGATGTTTTACCAGAACCTGCTGCACCTTGGATAATCAATACTTTTGCAGCTTCGTTTCTGATAATCGCATTTTGCTCTCTTTGAATAGTTGCCACAATGTTTTTCATTTTATCATCTGAGGTTTGGCTTAATTCTTTTTGCAGTATTTCATCATCAATGTTTAGGGAGCTTTCAATCATATATTCCATATGACCTTGCCTGATCCGGTATTGTCGTTTTAGATTTAGCATTCCCGCGATTTTTCCTGCAGGTGCTATATAAAAAGCTGGACCGGTTTCAAAATCATAAAACATACTTGAAATAGGTGCACGCCAATCAAAAATAATATGGCGGGAATTCACTGAATCAGCAAATCCATGTATGCCAATATAGAGCGTGACCTCTTTTTCTTTTTCTTCAGCAAAATCAATTCTTCCAAAATAAGGTGAATTAATTAATTTTTGAAGCTTCTCTCTTTCTTTGATAGCTTCTTCTCCAAAAGTAACGCTCTCTAGCACTGCCATTCTATTTGCTGCTTTTTCCGCAGAATCAAGCTGGGCTAAATTTTCATAAATATATCGTTTGGTTTCTAATATCTCATTGAAATAATTAGTTATTTTAAGGTCTATGCGTTCAAATGCTGTCTTAAGCTTTACTTGAACTTCACCAAGATACCCTCTTTCGTCAGTTTCTCTTTGATTAAACATAATCCACCCATCCATTATCTCATATTATGATTGGTGCAATACATGGCTGGATACAGGTATTGATTTTTGAACGTTTGATAGCCCCAGCCTCCTTATCCAAGTCGCTCCGGATATTCGCAATCCGCTTTTGCTCCTTGCGCGTGTGATTTTTATGCTTTCTTACGCTATTATACCCTATCAATAAAGCATAATCAATTATATTTCTATGTTCATGCTTATTTTTTACTATCGCGATATAATATTAATTGTAATCAGGATGTTTACCCTCAGTTTATTCCTCCATACCAAAAATATACTTCAACATGTCTTCTGCACGATCTAAGCGGTCATCAAGAGAGTCCAGGATTTGTTCAATATTTCTATATTCCTCCCTGGTGATCTTTCCAGCAAGGTGGTTTGCTTCCACCTGATCCATAAGTAAATCAATTTTATCGTCCAATTGATCTATTTCCCGATTGAACATTAAAAATTGGTTATACTGTTCCTGCCTTGTTTCAGCAGGCGTTATCGATTCAATGCGCCTTTCTAAATTCTCAATTACCCGGATTAGGTCTTTTAAATTATACTCTGAGTCCTCTATCATTGCCATAGTTGGTAAAACGTTGGGCAATGGTGAGATTGCATTATAGCACCAAAACCAGTCTTTACATTCGAGTCCAAAATCCTGTGCGTTTTCATTACGACTTATAAGCTGTTCATAGGTTTGCGGCGGAGAAACCATCGTTGGCTGACCCGGCTGCCAATTAGCAGGAGTGACCACCTTATGTTCATCAGAAGTCTGCAATGCGGTAAGTAACCGAAGTATCTCCTGGCTATTACGTCCGTTTGTCATCGGGTAAACAAGGATTGCCCTGATAATCTGCTCCGGATCAATAATAAATACATTACGAACGGTTTCCTGTTTGCTGACATCAGGAGCTATCATTCCATATAGCCGGGCAACATCTCCCATTCTATCCGCAATCACTGGAAATGGAATCTTTATTCCGGTTATTTGGTATATAGTATATACCCAAGCAAGATGCGAAGGATTACTGTCGATGCTTAATCCAATAAGCTGCGCATTTTTTTCGGCAAATTCTTCATTTGCCTCGGCAAAAGCAATAAACTCCGTTGTACAGACCGGCGTGAAATCTCCAGGATGGGAAAACAAAACAACCCACTTACCCTTATAATCAGACATCTTAAGTGAACCTACGGTCGAATTGGCAACAAATTCCGGAGCTTTTGACCCAATATGCAAACCATTATTTTCCATAAACCAACACCTCTAAATAAGCTTCTACTCTTTTTATTATATGATGCTAAACCGAATCTTGTTCATTCCTCCTCTGCAAATATTAATACATCTCTTTCAAATCCGTGAAGCATGATTATTGTCTGTTCATTCACTATTTCAAAATCAAGATAGGCTATATTCTTGTTGTCTAAGTCTAAAGCCTTGACTTTATATCCTGATAAATTAGTATTTAGTAGCAGATTTGTTTTTGAAGGAACAAAGATTAAATACTTTCCCTGATTTGTCTTGCCTATACGAATCTCCTCTGTATTTTTTTCCAGTAACTCATTAGATGGCGTAATTTCCTGAATATGATTGCTTTCAAATATGTGTTTTATGTAACCATAATCCCATGCTCCCATAAAACATAACGCTTCTACCCATGGCGTTGGTGTATCAAACCCTTCTCCCAACAAAACGTTTACCGGCTTATTGATTTTATGCCAATTCCATAGTCCATGCGCACCATAGGCCACCCCTGCACCGGCTCCTGATAACAGACTGGTCCAGGCAGCTTTTCTTACATCGCGGCGTCCAAATCGTCCATACATATTTCCACTATATCCCATCTGCTCATAGCATGGTTCTGAATTGATTACCGGCTTAGTGGGATATTTTTTATAAAAATACTCTGCTAATTTATAGGCCATATCTTGCCCCATAATATTATGACCAGACTGATACATATAAAAATCAATTTTCTCCAAAAACTCTTCCGGTATCTCACAATATGCCCGTTTTAAATGTAAAGCTTTAAGAGCACCTGGGCTCAACTTACACAACTCACCAACAGCAATCCGGTAATATTCAATAGCCTCCGGAGTATCAAAATCTGTATCGCCACTGACAATATAAACGGGATCAAATTCTTCAAATTCCTGGTACACTTTCTCTGTATATTCTTTGATAAATTCTTTGGGCATAATATTAACATCCAACATCTTACTTCCCCATGTGCCAGGGACATAGTTTACCCACAAGACCACCAAAGCTAACTGAAATCCTCTATCTTTTGCCATTTTGCACATGATTCTTGCTCTCTGATAATATTCATTATGCCACCTGCCAAATTCAAATATCTGCCCATCTTCCGTATCAAAAGGATATACTCCTATATCTGACATACTGCGATCCCACTGAGGAAGAGTATTTATCTGAAGTACATTAAATCCCTGTTTTTTTCTCTTATCCAGATACAATTCCCATTCTTCTATAGCAATATTAGTAAATGCACTCCACACTGTATCCGCTAAGTAAAAAAAAGGTTTATCATTTAATGTAAAACTTCTTTGGTTATTAGAAATCTGTATTTTACTCATTTTACTCCTCCAGATTTTTCCATTTCCTTATTAGCTGACACAGTATAGACTGTATCTTTAATAATCATATTGTCATTGAATCCGAAGAAATAAGTTACTATAGCAGAACCAAAGTAAGCAATAGCACACGCAATACTAAATCCAGCAAATCCTTGCCCAATATAAGCTGTCATTGTCAATAAACTGGTTCCGACCAAGGCAGGCGTTCCTGCACCTACTGTAGCAACAATTGCCCCGGCTACCGCTGAGAAAAATGCTCCAATAAAGAATGGCTTCTTATATTTTAAGGTGACGCCATAGATGGCTGGCTCTGTAATGCCTGCCAGTACTGCTGAAAGTGCTGCTGAGCCTGAAATTCCTTTTAAGTCTTTATCTTTCGTCTTTAAGAATACACCTAATGCCGCTCCTGCCTGAGCCATATTATTAGGGCCTGTAATTGTAAACAAAGTATCTCTACCATATTGTGCAATATTATTGAAAACAATGGGAACAAATCCATAATGCAAACCAAACATAACAAGCATTGGCCACAAGCCGCCCAATACAAAACCTGCAATCGTAGGATTAAGCGCTATCATTCCTGTGTAGCCACTAGCTAACAAACTACTCAATTTATCTGTAATAGGCCCAATAACCAGAAAGGTTGCCGGAACCATGACTACCAAACAAATAAGCGGTGTCAGAAAATTTTTACATATATCCGGAAAGATCTTTTTGCATAACTTTTCTAATTTAGATAATACATATGCTGAAATAATAATTGGCATAACTGAATTGGAATAACTAACAAGTACTACCGGAATTCCCAAGAAAGTAAGTGATTCCCCGGCCGAGTAGGCTGCGGTCATAGTTGGATACACCAATGCTGCCGCAACTGCAACTGCCACAAATTTATCTGTCTTAAACTTACCGGCCGCCGTATAAGCCAATATCATTGGCAAAAACATAAACAATCCATCTGCTGCTGCATATAAAATCTTATAGGCCCCCATGGTATCTGTCAGCCAGCCCATAGTAGTACATAAAATGAGAATACCTTTTAGCATCCCGGCACCGCACATTGCTCCAAGTATCGGTGTGAAAACACCTGCCACAGTATCAATAAACATATTAAAAAGATTTTGCTTTTGTCCGCCAGGCGCACTCTCATTTCCACTTTCAAGCTTTACAGCTGTGTTTGCTCCAATGGCTTCATAAACATCTCCTACTGCATTGCCGATAACAACCTGAGTCTGGCCGCCGCTCCTGACTACTGTAATGACTCCCTTTAGCTGCTCCAGCTTTTTCATTTGAACTTTACTGTCATCCTTTAACTGGAATCTGAGCCTTGTCGCACAGTGTACTAATGATACAACATTAGCTGCACCTCCCACACACTCTACGATGTCTTTCGATAGTTGTGAATAATCCTTTGCCATCTTTTTACCTCCTGTAAATCGTTCGATTTATTTATATCTGTACATTAACACCTGATGATTTATCTCACAATCCCCTTTCATTTTTTCTATCTTCCGGATAATATTTACTCTAAAATCCTTATCTTTTAGTTATACTTTTATAAAAAAAACACACTATTTAAATAAAATTTAAATGATGTGCTTTTTAAGTATAAATATATTTTGTTTTGTCAAAAACACTATTTCCTTCAAATATTCTTGTCCTGTAATAAGTTCTTACAATTTCTACCTCTGATTCCTCAATATGTCTGATTAAATGTTTAACGGCTGCCATATGCCGCCTGGTATGTGTCCCCTTAATCAATGTGAGTTCAAATCCCGGGAATATCTTCTCCGGTAAAGCATCAAAGCCAATGAGGGAAATATCTTTGGGGATGCAAATATTGTTTTCAAGCAATGCTTTAGTCACACCCAATGAAACTACCGAACTTTCTAAAACAAATGCTGTCGTTTTCATATGGCTGCCATTCAAATACGAGGACATAGTCTGATAAACTTCTTCAACCGTTTTACCCAAATTAACAATACGCTGACTCACATCTCCACATTCTCGCTTAGCCATTTCCAAAACAAAAGCCTCCCGGCGTTCATTAAAATTATAGATATCAATATTTTCTGCTAAATATACAATATGGCTATGCCCATAGTCTATCAAATAGTCAACTGCACGATTAATTCCATCACGATTATCCACCATATAACTGTCAATGCCTTCATTATAAAAATCGTTGTCTCCAACAACAATAGGAATATTCAGCTGAAAAAAGGGGTAGATATCACCTTGATTCATTTCTGCTCCCATCATATAAAGACCTCTGATATGCTGGCTTTTCCAATTTATTAACATTTTTTCCAAGTCATCATATTGTTCTTGATAATAAGCCAATGTGAAATTATATCCGGATTCTCCAGCAATCCTTTTGATTTCTTGAAAAAACAAAGACATAGAATCTTGTCCGCGCCCAAAAATGATCCCATGTTTCTTATAAATCAAGAATACGATAAGTCCCTCTTTCTTGACCTTTTGCCTGTTAATCAACCCGTACTCATCATGCTGCTTTCGTTCAATATACTCTAAAATGTACGCTCTCGTCCTTTGATTGACACCAGGTTTCCCATTGATAGCCAGTGATACTGTTGCTGTAGATACTCCAAGTTCCTTTGCAATATCTTTTGATTTGATTTTTAACATAAATTCCTGCAAAACCCTTCTGCTCACATACAACCACTCATTTCCCCTTATATTATATCAGATTTAAAGAGTAAAAAATAGTCTGTTTTTTGAAGAATAGATATGTTAAGCTAAGTTAATCATATATTTATATCATGGTGAGAGGTGATTTTGAAAATGGAGATTTATCAAACCGAGCTGCATCTGGAAAATGAACATTTGGAGCAAATCATAACAATTGCACAAAATCAGCTGTCCGCAGCAAGACAGGACCGTCTGGAAAAGGAAGCTTCCATTCTTTCTTCCAAAGAGGAAATGCGGGAAGAAACAGTTCATTCCTTACCAAACCTTTACTCTTCCCAGGGCTTTCATGATTTTGCGGCACTTAGCCAATATGCGGCACCGTTATCTGATAAACTAAGTGAACACGAAACAATGATAAGTAAGATACTTTCTTTAGAAAAGACGGTTTATTCACCTTATTTTGCACGTATTGATTTTAAGTTTGACGACGAAGATGCATTTGAGAAGATATATATCGGCCGTGCTTCGCTTATGGATGATAAATCTTATGAGATCTATATTTATGACTGGAGGTCACCCATTGCAAGCATGTTTTACCGTTTTGGGACAGGCAAAGCATTTTATGATGCGCCTGCCGGCAAAATCACCGGTGAAATAAATTTAAAACGGCAATTTGAAATCATCAATGGGAAACTGGAATACTTTTTTGATGCAGACATTCAGATAGTTGATGAATTTCTGAGAAAGATGCTCTCTCAGAATGCTTCTCCGAAGATGAAAACGATTGTGGAAACGATACAAAAAGATCAGGATATCGTTATAAGAGATATGGAAAACGATTTAATTATGGTCCAGGGGGCTGCAGGAAGCGGAAAAACCTCAATCGGCCTGCACAGGGTTGCATATCTTATGTATCAAGGATTAACATCAAAGTTATCTTCAAATAATATCATTATCATTTCACCAAATACCCTGTTCGAGAAATATATTTCCAATGTATTACCTGAACTAGGAGAAAAAAATGTTGATTCTATCGTTTTTGAGGACATATGCCGGAGAGTTTTGCAGATTACTCATATACAAACCAAAAATCTACTGTTAGAAAACCTGATCACCTGTATGGATAAAAACCACAGAATGCTGATTAAAAACAGTATGGAATTTAAATCCTCTTCGTGGTTTATTGAAATATTAAACCGATTACTTCATGATATACCCCGCCGGTGGCTGAAAATAAGCGACATCTATTACGACGGGAAGATTATCGCTAACAGACAGCAATTAAAAAATAAAATACTGAATGATGAAAAAACAACATTTTTAGATCTACGTTTAAAGAAAGTTGAACAAATCATTTTGAACAAGATACATGAATTGAGAAAAGAACGTATTAAAAAGTTAGAAGCTTTTGTCATAGCCCATACAGACCATCCTCTTGACAAAGAAGAATTTGCCCGTTTATTATCCATTGAGGAAAGTACTGTACTTATTAAAGAAATCAGAAACTTTACCCGCCTGGATATTCTAAGCCTTTATCGTACACTATTTAACGATAAAAATTACTTTTATCGTTTAGCTAAAGGTATAGACTTACCTGATTGTATAGAAGATATTATTGACTTTACCTGTGAAAATCTTAAAAATGACTGCCTCCTCTATGAAGATGCCCTGTCATTAACCTTTTTATATTTAAAAATATACAATTATAATAATTATCAATTAATCAAGCAGGTTGTGATTGACGAAGCGCAGGATTATTATCCCCTTCACTTTGAAATATTAAAAAGCCTGTTCGCCAGAGCCCGCTATACGATTCTAGGAGATATCAACCAGACCATTGAAAAACAAGAGGATATATCAATATATCATCAGATCAGCCAAATACTATGCAAGAAAAATTCTGCCCTCTATACGATGGATAAAAGCTTTCGCAGTACCAATGAGATATTGGCATTTAGCAATAAATTTATCTCTGGAGAAGTTAATATCAAAAGTTTTAGCCGGAAAGGAGATGTTCCCTCTGTATACAAGGCTTCCAGTTCATCAGAGTATGAGGATATACTTATCCGGGAAGTTATAACATGCCAGGAAATGGGATATCTCTCCATCGGATTAATATGTAAAAGTGAGAAAGATACATTTCAATTGTTTGAACATGTAAAGGATAAGCTTGATATCCGGTTAGCGACAATTGAAAGTGAGTCGGATATTAAAGGAGCATTTATCATGCCGGTATATATGGCAAAAGGTTTGGAGTTTGATGCTGTCCTCATTTGTAATGCCGATGAGGACCACTATAGCACCGGTGAGGATAAGAAACTCTTATATATCGCATGTACCAGGGCTCTCCACCGGCTCAATCTGTTTTACATGGGAAAAATAAGTCCACTATTAGAATATTAATGTTCATAACAAGGAGGGATATAATTTGATTTTTGAAAAGATAGCGGAAATATTCGCAGAAATTATTGGCGTTGATAATCAGGATATAACTCCGGATACAGAATTGATGAATGATGCCGAAAAGATAAGTATAGCCAAATTAATCATTGAATGTGAAAAAGTTTTTAAAATTACGATTTTTGATGAAGATATCCATAATTTTAAATGTATCGGCGATATTGCAGCATATATCAGCAAACTGTTGTCTGAAGATGTAGCTTCTGCTTTATCTACTGATAAGGAACGGGAAGCATGGTATTACTCATAAACAGCTTATGCGAACAGAAATGCTAATACAAAAACCGAGCCTGCTACCTCGTTGTAACAGACCCGGCTTTTAAAAAGGGGAGGATAAGTATTCTAACTTATCTTTCGTGCTGTGCTTTGAATTCATTGGAGGGGGAATCCAACTACTTGCAAGCTCATATATGAGCTAGCGCATATGCAATTGTTTTCTAATAGATTATCTATTAGAATAATTATATTATGAGCATTTACTTTTCACTTTATACATAAAATTTAAAAAATTTATAATTTTTTAAAGCTGGTACTTATTTACTACCTTGTATAATCCCTTTCGTAATAGCTATTCTGACCGCATGCATACCATTTATAGCGCCAAGCTTTGAATAAATACTTTTTATCTGGCTTTTTACCGTATTCAATGAGATATTTGTATTTTCTGCGATTTCTTCACGCGTCAGCCCCTGAGATAAGGCTATCAATATATTCGTTTCGGCTTTACTTAAAATATTCTCTTCATTAAAACTTAAATGCTCATTTTCATATTGATTACAAATATGTTTTAAACGCTTAGCATATGTTGTGGCCTTTGAATATACAGCCATAAGCCAACGGTCGGAAATACTATAATTTAGGTTATTTCTTATATACTGAATCAAAGTTCTCATATAGCGGCCGTACTCAATAAATGGCATAATTATATTATTTTCATGGGACATATTGTATGCATGAAGAAAAGCAGCTGATAGCCGCTCATCATCGCCTAATCCTTGATAGGTAATTGCTTTTAATATATATATATGGATAAGCGCTATAGTTTGATTACCCACTTTATATAACCTTTCTGCTTTATCTAAATAGGGAATCAATTCATAAAGCTTTTCCTGAATCAACATGTAATTTGCAATGATGATTTGATCAACTCCTAAACAGACAATTGAATCCTTATTGTTATACTCCTGCCCATTGGTAATCCAATCCGGCATCCGGTCCAATTGTTCAATTTTTATATAGAAGTAACCCTCTGCAATCTCAGGAATATTATAATGAGACTCAGTGTTATACTTCTCGCTATACTCCTTAGACAGATCTAAAAGTCCTAAATTTTTCTGATATTCGCCTTTAGCTATCGCAATTTTTGTTAAAAGAAAATAACTATTACATACGATATCAACTAAATTTTCTTCTTTGCCACAATAAATAGCCTGATAAGCATATTTCTCTGCATTGGTAAAATCACATTGATAATAAGCAGCTTCTGCTTTTGCTATAAATTCTAAACCATAAGTATTTTTATTTAGCAAATGCTCTAAATATGGGGCAGTCTCTTCAAGAGTCCGTACCCATTTCTCCATTTCATGAGGACTTCCGTCCTTAAGGGTAATTGAAGCGCCGGTACTTAATATCATCCAACGCTTACCTAAAAGATTGCTTCCCTGTGGCAAATACTTATAAGCTTTTTTAAAGCAATCGATAAATAATAGATTTCCAAACAACATATAATGTAAGCCCATGAAAACATACGCTTCGCCTATAGTTGCCTTCACATGCTCATTTTTTTCCATACATTCAAATTCATCAGTTATTTTTTTAAATTCTAAAATAGCTTTAGCGAATTCTCCCCGCCAACTATATCCTAATCCATAGATAATGCGTATCAAAGGATTTTGCTGAATAAAAGATTGAGGGAAAATATGAATAATCTTCATTATCTCTCTGCCAGTGTCCGCAGAAATCCTGCCGCCGTTAGAAAGAGTGTTTAAAAGAATGCTCCATAATGCATCATAATCATTTAACTTCAAATAGCAATCCAGGGCAGCCGCATTCAATTTCAATTTTTTAAACCACTCCCCGGCTATTTGATAGGTCTCCCTTATTTCCTGCTCATTAAGTAAAAACATCTTTTCTTTAAGGAAGTTTCGAAACAATTGATGGAACTGATAGGATTGAGTATGTGGATTATAGCGTACCAATAGATTAGATAAAAGGGATACCATGACTTCCTCTGGTATAATAGAAGTTAAGTTTTCAATAAATTGTATTGAAAATGACTCAAAAAATGATAGCTTTACCAAAATGATCTGCTTATCAAGGGAGTGTTTGGAAAAAATTTCTGTCTCAATAATATTATAAATCAGGCTCTTTATTGATTGTTCCAGCATATACCCGGTCTGAGGATTCTCTTTAATGGAAAGTGCTGTTAAACAAACAGCAATAGGCCAGCCTTCAGTCTTTTGATAAACGTCTTTTATAACCCTATAAGGCAATGCAATATTTGACTTCAAAATATAATCATTGACTTCAGACAAAGTAAACGCGAGATGCTCATTGGTAATCTTAAATGCAGATTCCTTATTTTTCAATGAATTTTTGGGGAAATATAAATCTGTCCTGGAAAGCAAAAAAACCGTCATATTTTCTAAATCCATAGATATGATGTTATGAATAAAATTCAATATTGTTGAATGAGTAAGTATATGATAGTCATCAAAAACCAGAATAAATCGCATATCACGATATATTTCTTCAACAAATGCATTAATAAAACGGTACAAAGATGGATAATCCTCTGGAAAACCACGTTCTTTAAATTCCTTGGCCAACTCATGATTAATAATATCCAGCGAATCACAAAAACTGTCCCAAAAATAACCCGTATAATTATCCAAAGGTTTAAGCGAGACCCACACAACATGAGCATCAATATCTGACACATACGATAAAACAGATTGTGTCTTTCCATATCCAGCATCAGCCGTTACTTCTACCAATGATTTGTTTTCTGTTTTCTGGAAAAGACGTATAATTCTTGACCGGATAAAAAATTTTTTTTCTTGAAGTTGCTTCAATTTCCTATACATTTCGTCATTTCTCCTGTTTAATTTCCTCAACTTTATGTAAAAATGAAAAACCTTCTTTAATATGATACCCGAAAACCTGTTTCAAATTCATCAATTGGTATTTCATTTTTTTCAATTCGATTCACACGGATAAATCGATTTCCTTCATATATTTTTGCCGTAAAAAGCTGAACATCACTTAAATTCCCCTGGATCTCCAATTTTACTCTCCCATCATAGAGATTTTTAACCCAGCCTGTCAAACCATATTGTAAAGCCTGTTGCTTGGCAAAAAATCTGAAGCCCACACCTTGAACACGTCCACTGACAAATATCGAATATCGAATCATCTATCTCCGCCCCTCTCTCTATTCTCACAGGTTTATTATACACAAAAATCCGAAAAAAAACAAAGAAAGAGATAAACTATGCTCTCTGTTTAAGATAGATAGTTTATCTCTTCCAAAAACTATGTTAATTATATTATAGTAATGAATGTATCACCAGCATTTACAAAGCTTTTATCCGTCACAAATACATCCGCATAATCTGCAGTGTTTGTTATAATTACAGGTGTTACAAGGGAATAGCCTGCCTTACGGATAGCCTTCATATCGAATTCCAATATTATCTGGCCTTTTATAACCCTATCACCCTGTCTTGCTTTAGGCGTAAAATATTGACCTTCTAATTTAATAGTATCCAGCCCTATATGGACCAGTACTTCAGCCCCATCTTCCGATAAGAAGCCAATTGCGTGGCCCGTCGGGAAAAATGTTGTTATCTCACCATCCACTGGTGCCCTTAGAACACCTTCTTCAGGATCAATTGCTGCCCCTAATCCAAGAGCGCCTGATGAAAAAGCTTCATCTTCAACTTCATCAAGCTGTTTAACCTTACCTTTTAAAGGACTGGCAATCACCTGCTTAATGCCTGGTTTAACTATGGGGTCAGCAGAAACAGCCGCTTTAGGTTCTTCATCTTTATATGTGATTAATGTTAGAATAAAGCCAATAGCCATTGCCACCAAGGTAGCTACAGCGGCCCAAATCATACCTGACATATCCTGTGTAGCCGGATTGATATAAGCGGATAGGCCAAAAATCCCCAAACCGCCCATCATATAGGATCTGACGCCGGTTACGGCAATAATCGCGCCACCAACAGCTGCGCCAATACAGGAAATAATAAACGGCTTCTTCTTCGGAAGGGTTATACCATAAATGGCTGCTTCAGTAACTCCAAAAATACCGGAAATAAAAGCCGGAATAGCTATTTTTCTTAGTTTAACATCTTTTGTTTTCAAAATAATTGCCAATACTACCATTGATTGACAGAAACTGGCGGTAAACATCGGAGAAAGGACTGAGGAATACCCTTGCATCCCTATTTCCATCATCCAAAGCGGTATCAGGCCCCAATGAAGCCCAAAGATAACAAGCACCTGCCATATTGCACCAACAGCCAGGCCATATAATATTGTACTGAAACTGGAGATCGTTGCAAATAACAGTGAAACTAATGAAGAAAGCAGGCTTACAACAGGTCCTATCAACAAATAAGTCAACGGTACAATAATCACCAAAGTCATTAATGGTACAAAGAATGTTTTAATAACATCCGGAAGTATTTTCTTCCAGAATCTTTCAATTTTCCCAGCAAAATATACAGAAATAATAATTGGCATAACACTTGAAGGATAGCCACTTGCCGGAATCAATACCGGTATTTTTAAGAATGTACTATAATAGCTTGTGGCAAAATACTCAGAGTTTGCAAACAGAGTTCCCAGGGCTTCGCCGTTAACCAGGCCAACCATCGCCGGATAACAAAGGGCAGCTGCAATGGCCATGGCAATGAACTTATTCGCTCTAAATTTCTCTGATGCAGTATAGGCTAACATAAAGGGTAGAAAATAGAAAAAACCATCTGCAATTGCCCATAATAGCTGGTATGTTCCTGTTGTATCAGGAAGAATTTTAAAAAAAGCTAAAAGTGCAAGAACCCCTTTTAAAATACCTGCCGCCGAGAGAACTCCTAATATCGGTTGAAATATCCCTGAAATCGTATCAATGAGTGCAGCTCCCAGCCCCATCTTTTGCTTAGGTCCATCTTCTTCATCACTTCTTAGCGAAGAAAATTTTCCTATTTCACATACTGCTGCATGCACATCTGGTACATGATTACCAATAACCACCTGATATTGCCCACCGCTCTGCATTACTGTTACAATACCATCCGTACTCTTGAGCACCGCCGTATTTGCCTTACTCTCATCTTTGAGTTTAAAACGCAGCCTCGTAATACAATGTGTAACACTGATTACATTGGATTTTCCACCAACATTCTGAATAATGATGCGTGCCAATCCGTCATACTTACTTGCCATAATAATCCCTCCTACTCTTTATTTTCAGGTTCTTTGGCTTTTCTTACCTGATAATTTATAAAAAATAACCCGAACAAAGCTAAAGTGATTAACCTTACTATGTCCGGGTCTTGCCAACAAAATGTCACAATCCCTTTATTCCCTTATTTTTTATTGCTCGCTTATAACTCTTTTGATATGTATGGTCAAATATGTAATTTCTTCATCACTAATATCATATTCCAACTTCGAGCTCATATATTCCTTGATTTTCAAAACACAATCATAAGATTCTTTGTACTGCCTTTGAATCATTTTACAAAACTCCATATCATCTGTCTGATAAAATTGATTACTAACAGCCCTCTGAAGAAAAAACTTTAAATGAGTTAAAAAACGTTCATAAGCCAGTGAATTCTCATCCAAGGTTATGCTGAAATGATATTTTACAATATTTAGAATATCCTGGATCATCTTCGTCATTGCTAGGGACTGTTCCATATCGGTATCAAGCTCTGCATTGACAATATGAAGGGCAATAAAGCCAGCCTCATCCTCGGAAAGTTCTATGTCCAAACGCTTCTTTACAATCCCTAACGCTTCTTTGCCAATGAGATATTCATGGTTATAAAACCGCTTAATTTCCCAAAGCAATGCATTCTTAAACTTCACACCAGACTTCTGACGTGTGATCGCATAGCTGAGATGATCCGTTAAGGAGACATAAATATTATCATTCAGTCTCTTATTCAAAGAACGTTTCGCATATGAAATAATTTCGCTTGCTACACGAATATGCTCATAGGGAATACTTTCAATCAGTTGTTTAAACTGATTTGTCGTCTGCCCGGTAAGTGAAAAAATCTTCTCTATAAGAGACTCATCTATCTCATCTCCCGTAGCCTTTTGGAATCCGACCCCTCTTCCCATGACTACGATTTCGTTGTTTTGATTATCCAACGAACTTACGACATTATTATTAATCACTTTAGTAATAATCATAGTCATTCATTCCTTTTTAGAATTTTTCGTACAAAAAAACCACGTCATACTCATACAAATTAATAAACACGTCATTAATTTTCCTAAAAAGTATAACCTAGTTTTGCCTGCATTACCAGTAACAACCTGGTTTCTCGTACATTTTTATGATATAATCATAACATGCTGTAGATTATATGTCAATAGAAAATGATATTTTTATTAAATATATAAACTAAATATAAACTTTCTTTATACAATATGCATATCAGTTGTATTTTTGCAACCAAGCCTAGCAACCAAGAACTTTACTGATCAAAAATATTTTGACCATGGATCTAAAGTTATTCATGGTCAAAATATTTTTGATTTATTCATCTTCTTTACTCTGAATAATACTATTATTAATGGCAATAGTCACTAAAGTATCTCCTAACTGACTAAGAATCGCTGCAAGAAATTCAATTTCGTCCGTTGATTTACCTTGGGAAATTTGGCATGCAATTGCGGTAATGGAAGCAACTAAATCACATGAATTCATTCTAAAGCCCCTGAAGTTATTTGATTCTAGTATATGTTTTTATAACCCAATTGTTAACAGTACGCTAAAAAGGCAAGAAATCTACGAAGCCCGGAGAACTGGTCAGGAAAATTCGTCAGCTATTCCCGGTTAATATCTTTTATTGCAGGGAAAGCGCCAAAGAAAGCGCCAAATGTTTCCGCGCTTTTTACAGCGTCAATAATTGCGTATTCCACCGCTTTACTGGCTTCGTAATCATATATGTCACCAACGCAATTTACCGCAACGATAGCCCCTACACACAGATTATCATGATGAAAGGCAAAACTCCCAATCCCACCTTTCATGGCATTGTTTAATCCCCCGATTGTTCCTATTGTAGCTCCTGTTCCGGCTCCGTAATTCCCGCTCTGGAATTTCATACCGGAAAAAGCATTTTCACATGCTGCATAACCCATATCTATATCGGGCCGGATACAAGAACTGCCACAGTTCAAATCAAATAATATGGCGGCGCATACATTAGGGACAACAGTCACGGCAACGTCACGGCCGATTTCTCTTTCCTCTAAAAACTTCATTACGCCGCCGGCAGCATCAAGTCCAAATGAACTACCTCCCGACAAAAAAACAGCGTGAACTCTCTCTCTGTTGTTTATTGGATTCAAGGCGTCGGTATCCCGCGTCCCAGGAGAGCCGCCTCTGACGTCCACTCCGCATACAGCTCCGCTATCATAAATGATGACGGTACAACCTGTGGCGGCCTGCAAGTTTTGAGCGTGTCCAATCCTAAACCCGTGTATTTCGTTAATGCTAATCTCTTTCATGTTACCCCCGTTAATATTTTTTTGACTTCTTCTATTATGGTTTCGACGTCAGCAAGCGGCCCTTTTCCCAAGTCTTCGCTAGCAAGCAGGGATTCTTTAGGCTCGATAATAAGATAACCTAAATCGTGCAATTTCCTAATATTGCTTTGAGTTATGGGGTTTTCATACATGGCGGTATTCATTGCAGGACATATGACTATAGGCTTGTCCTTAATAGCCATAACTACCGTCGAAAGCATATCGTCTGCTATACCAGACACAATTTTTCCGATAATATTCGCAGTAGCCGGTGCAATAACACAACAGTCGGCTTTCTGTGCAAGTGAGATATGGCGAACATCCGGATAATAGATTTCTTCAAACATATTTGTATATACTTTGTTCTTAGTCAACGTCTGAAACGTAAGAGGCGTTATAAATTTTGTTGCCGCTTCAGTCATAATCGTATGAACAGTGAATTTGCTTTTCGTAAATTGCCTTGCTACGTCTGCTGCTTTATAGGCGGCTATACTGCCAGTTACACCTAAAATGATTTCTTTCATTGCTGGTTTCTCCTTTTTCTTATTGTGGCTGTAACAATACCGTCAGCTATCTCCTGTTTCGTTGTAAAACGCTGATAATTCCTGTCACTATCAATCAAATAGCCAATGTGGCCATCATCGTCAATCTCGCTCAAATCATTGGCAAGCACTAAACCGCACTTGTTTGCCTGAAGTAAGTGGTAGGCCTTGTCAATCAGCGTTTCATGTGGTACGGTATCAAGTAATTTAAATCCCACAAGAATAGATTTTGGTGAGATTTTCTGAAACATAGAAATAACTTTAGGTGTTCTCTCCATTAACAACAGCATATTGTCCACGTCGGAGCTGATTTTGCCATTTCCATCCATCACAGGTTCAGAATTGTTAAGCAGCTTTGTAACGATTGATTCGGCAGTTTGCTCACTTATTTTTTCCAATGCTCTTTGTTGAGCAACAATTAAACCGGCAAGGTTTGAAGCAGAAGTAACTGCCCCGACACGGTAATCACTAACTGCCATACTGTGAATGATAATATCTATATTGAATCCATTAAGAATATCTGTTATCATCTTTTCCAGACTTGCAACGCTATCAACATAGATTTTTTTTACTTTCCCGGATTGGGGCAATATAGCCGCTTTATTGCAGACATAATAAATTTCCTTAATATCAGGCAGAACTGCAAAGCTATCTGCAATCAGACTTCCGAGTCTACCCGTGGACATATTGGATATACTTCTGACGCTATCAATTTTTTCAGAAGTACCGCCTGCTGTAATTAACACTTTCATTTTCAATCCTCTTCTATTTTTGAATAAATTATTTGCTTCATATATCGAAATTGTTCGTCTATAAATTCTTCCTGTAGCCCGGTAAATAATGCGATCGTGCTAATTCCCTCTATAAAGAGCATGATATTTTCCGCCATTGTTATCAAACTGGACTCTGTAACTTGATTGTTTTTATTGCCATACCTCAATATCTCTAACATTATATTTTGAGAATCATCAAATTGCATGGCAATAAAACTTTGGGAATATTCATCTTTGTGTGCGAGGAAAAATCCCATCATAGCGGACTTCAAGCTCTTATCCATGTTTAGTAAACGCTTCTTCTGACTGCTAAAATAATCTTCTATAAGCTCCTTGAAATTTTTCTCTTTTACAATATTAGATTTAATAATATCAATTTTTGATTTGTTGTGTGACTTAACTACTTCTATAAAAATTTCATCAACCGTTGAAAAATATAAATATATTCCCCCTCTGCTTATTCCACATTCCTCAATAATATCTTTCATTGTTACATCGTTAAAACCTTTGCGAATGAAAACCTGTTCTGCTTTAGCCAATATTAACTGTCTTTTTTCTGCCCTTTGCACCTGTGACTTTTTAGACATTAAATTCTCCCTCCAGCATAAAAAAGCAATGACACTCGTGTCAATGACATTGTATGACACGAGTGTCATTATGTCAAGCAAAAATTTTCACCAGTCTTTCTTTATGTGATCGGTTTTTGATTTTGTCCCGACCAACCACGCGTGAAAATGTCCCAGTTATGCCGAGAAAACTTGTTGATAATGAGTGAGCCATTAGATATGCTATTGCCCCATATGGCTGTTTTAC
>Ga0153996_1000043_pt1 | contig 84882 bp, 73 predicted proteins | sample TSNC080MetaG_FD_104728 | JGI IMG/M metagenome (GOLD analysis project Ga0153996, IMG submission 104728) | Attine ant fungus gardens microbial communities from North Carolina, USA - TSNC080 MetaG | ecosystem: Host-associated > Fungi > Mycelium > Unclassified | place: USA: North Carolina, Lumber... | reverse complement strand
TTCCGTCCTTGGAAGCACTGGGGTAAGCGATCTGCTTTTCCATGTCCTTGACGGTGATCAGGCCGATGCAGCGATAATGATCATCAACAACCAGAAGCTTCTCGATGCGGAATTGATGCAGCAGGCGTTTCGCCTCATCCTGCGAAACCGTCTCGCGGACGGTGATCAGACGATCCTTGGTCATCAATTCGGATACCGGCTGCGCCGGGTTCTTGGCAAAGCGAACATCACGGTTGGTCAGGATGCCGACCAGTCTTCCATTGCTGTCGTTCGGCCCACGCTCGACAACCGGAATTCCGGAAATGTTATTTACCTTCATGAGAGTCAGAGCGTCGGACAACGTTTCATCAGGATGAATCGTGATGGGGTTGAGAACCATGCCCGATTCATACTTCTTCACCTGACGGACCTGATCAGCCTGGTCTTTGGGCTCGAAATTACGGTGAATGACGCCGAGGCCGCCATTCTGAGCCATGGCAATCGCCATCTGGGCTTCGGTAACCGTATCCATGGCGGATGCCATGATGGGCATGGCAAGGGAAATCGAGCGGGTAAGCCTTGTCCCGATCTGGACATCGCTCGGCAATATCTCGGAGTAACCAGGGCGTAAGAGAACGTCGTCGAAGGTCAATCCTTCGGCAATTTTATTTTCGACAATACGGGCCATGGCCAACTCCCAAAGAATGAAAAATAACGCGGAAACGATGTCCGGCAACGGAACGAGTTGGCGAGTGTCCGTAGCATGAGGAATCCAAATAGCCAAGGGCTTCCACTTAGAATTCGTTACGCGACAGATGATTCCGGCATTTACCGAAAATAAACGGTGTTAAATCACACGAAAACCATACGGTGCGACACAATGCGGCCATATCATGGAGCGAGCACGTAGTTTGCTCTGGTCAAAAGTCCTGTTTGAAGTTATTCCAGCCCAGCTCGGCTCTGCGAAAAATCCCGAAGATTGATGTCGATATGCGACCATCCCGGATCGTTCCCCTGACAGTTGCCACCGCTCTCTTCATGGAGAATGTGGACGGCACTGTCATATCGACATCTCTTCAGGCAATTGCCGGAGATTTTTATATCGAGCCGTTATCTCTGAAGCTTGCGCTGATGTCTTACATGATCAGCCTTGCGATCTTCATCCCCATCAGCGGCTGGGTTGCGGACAAATTCGGCGCAAAAACGGTTTTTCGCAGCGCGTTATGCGTGTTCATGGTTGGCTCTCTCGCCTGCGCCACGGCAGGATCACTCGAATGGTTCGTCATAGCCCGTTTCCTTCAAGGCATGGGTGGCGCGATGATGGTGCCTGTAGGACGCCTGATCCTGTTGCGCAGCGTTCCCAAGCAGGAGGTTGTGCAGGCGCTGGCTACCTTGACGATCCCTGCTCTCGTCGGACCTGTCATTGGTCCACCGCTTGGCGGTTTCATCACCACATATTTTCATTGGCGATGGATATTCATCATCAATCTTCCCGTCGCTTTTCTCGGATTGGTGCTCGCAAGCATCTTCTTTGAGAATATACGGGAGGAGGAAATACCACCGCTCGATTTCATAGGGTTTCTTCTGTCCGGCTTCGGGCTGGCCCTGGTCATGCTGGGCCTCGCAACAGGCGGACGCCACATGATGCCGGTCGGGGTTTCAATTCTATGCGGCATCATCGGACTGATCTGTTGCGCAGGCTATCTTCTTCATTCACGCCGTGTTGCACATCCCGTCCTGAAGCTTGAGCTCCTGCAAATTAAGACTTTTCGCTCAAGCGTCATCGGAGCGGTTTTCTTCCGAATCGGTGTCGGGGCTATACCGTTTCTACTGCCTTTGATGCTTCAGGTCGGCTTTGGCCTCAGCCCATTGCAATCCGGGTTGCTAACATTCATTTCGGCATTCGGGGCACTCTGCTCAAAAACGGTCGCAGCGAGAATCCTGCGCTATTTCGGCTTCCGGACAGTCCTCGTCGTCAATGCTTTCATCGCTTCGCTGTTTCTCGCTGCACCTGGGTTGTTCACACCGATGACGCCGCACTGGCTCATTATGCTCATACTCTTCATTGGCGGCTGCTTCCGGTCCATGCAATTCACAAGCCTCAATGCTTTGGCTTTTGCCGATATTTCCAAGCGTGATATGAGCTACGCCACCAGTTTCTCCGCAATGATGCAGCAGGTTTCCCTCAGTCTCGGGGTGACTGTCGGAGCCTTCGGACTGGAGCTTTCCCAGTTTGCTCGCGGCGATAGCCAAATTCTGGCAAGCGACTTCCTTCCGGCATTCTTCATCGTGGCAGCTATCTCCGCCATATCGGGCTTCGGTTTCATGCGGCTTACACCCGATGCGGGTTCAGAAATGTCGGGGCATACCCGCAACAGCAGAAAATGATTCAATATTTCATTCTATGTATCTGAAAACAAAAGTTTCTACCATTTCTGGAGTTAGCGGCTCCCTCACAAAGTGATTCATATATCTTTTCTAAGCGATTGTTTTTTCTATAGCCTCCTAATTTGTTCACGCATATATACATACAAAATTGGCATTCATGATAAGGCAGGACTTGGCCTAGCCGAAAGATTATGAGTAATATATTTCCGTGACATCGTCTGCTTTTGCACTGTGCACGTCCGAGAGGCGCATCATGACCAAAGTCCCAACCGTTACACTGAATGACGGCTACATTATTCCCCAGCTTGGCCTCGGCGTATGGCAGATTCCCGCCGACGGAGCAGCTTCCGTTGTCAGGGAAGCGCTTTTATCCGGTTACCGCTCAATCGATACCGCTGCGATCTATGGAAACGAGGAAGGTGTCGGCTCAGGGATAGCTGAAAGCGGTATTGCCCGTGCCGAACTATTCATCACCACTAAGATATGGAACAGCCATCAAGGTTATGACGAAACACTGGCCGCCTTCGAGGAGAGTATGTCCCGCCTGGGTCTGGACTACCTTGACATGTTGCTGATCCACTGGCCGGTTCCCCAGCGTAATCTGTATGTCGATACCTGGCGGGCATTTATCAAACTACGGGAAGAAGGAAGGGTGAAGTCAATCGGCGTCTCCAATTTCAATGTCCCGCATCTTCAACGGCTTCTGACAGAGACGGGCGTTGCGCCTGTTCTCAACCAGATAGAACTTCATCCACGACTACAGCAGCGCGAGCTGCGGAAATTCCACGCTGCCAATGGCATTGAAACGGAAAGCTGGAGTCCGCTCGGTTCCGGGACCCTTTTGGGAGAGCCGATTCTTCGCGCCATCGCCGAGAAATATGGAAAATCCACCGCACAGATAATAATACGCTGGCATCTGGACAATGGCCTGATCGTGATACCGAAATCAGTTACGCCAGCACGTATCAAGCAGAATATCGATGTATTTGATTTCCATCTCGACAATGACGACATGGCAAGGATTGCAGCTCTCGATGCAGACGGCCGCATCGGCCCGAATCCCAATGAGTTCTATCTTCCCTGAATCCACGCCCGCCAGCGGCATCAGACCGTGATTCTTCGACGGGCCTTTACCCGTCGAAGCCTGGAGTTCAATGTTCCTGGTCGCTGCTCCTGCCGCGAAACCCGGTTGCCAGAACATAAAGCTCTGCGGAATCGGAACGGCTTGCTGAGGGCTTAACGTGGCGCACAACGGCAAAATCACGTTTCAGGCCAGCCAGTAATTCACCTTCGGTGCCGCCTTGAAAAACCTTGGCTATAAAAACCCCGCCTGGGGCCAGGATTTGACGCGCAAAATCTGCAGCAGTTTCAGCCAGACCAATAATTCTCAAATGATCGGTTTTCTTGTGGCCGGTGGTATTGGCAGCCATATCCGACATCACGATATCAGCCAATCCACCCAGCATATCGGTGAGAAGATCAGGGGCTTCATCGGCAAGAAAGTCCATTTCGACGAATTCCACGCCCTTCATAGACTCGATGGGCAGAAGATCTATACCGACCACCTTGCCTCTGCCATCAATGCTGCCAACTTCTTTGGCAGCGATCTGCGACCACCCGCCTGGCGCGGCACCAAGGTCGAGCACTTTCTGCCCCGGCTTGAATAATTTATACTTCTCATTCATCTCCAGCAGCTTGAAAGCTGCCCTGGAGCGATATCCCTCACGTTTGGCACGCGCAACATATGGGTCGTTGAGCTGTCGCTCCAGCCACCTTTGTGATGACAGGGTACGCTTGCGTGCGGTCTTCAACCGTTGCTTGAGGGATCGCTGGCCTGTACCGGTATCCGTCATTTTGCTCACCGTTGCGCCCCATTACGCCAGGCACCATCCTCGCGCATCATTTTTATCAAAATGCCCTCCCTCAATCCGCGATCTGCTATTCGCAGGAATCGGGTAGGAAAAGTCCTGCGTATTGCATCGAGAATAGCGCAACCGGCCAGAACCAGATCCGCACGTTCCTTCCCGATACAAGGGCTGGAAGCGCGGCTCGGAAAACTCATATTCATCAGAGTCTCGATAACCTCAGAGATATCATCATCACTCATCCATAGTCCATCAACGCGACGTCGGTCATAGCGCGTCAATCCGAGATAGATGCCACCAAGAGTTGTTACCGTGCCGGATGTCCCTAGAAGATGGAAGTAGGGCGCATTCTGCGCACCGGCTGCACGCGTCGCGAAGTCTTCGAGCATATCTTCGACTTCAGCTACCATCGCTTCAAAAGTTTCCCAGCTAACCTGCTCGCCACCATAACGTTCCGCAAGGGTTACGACTCCGACACCGAGCGAATCCCAGCATCTGATGCGCGTGCCCGGATCAGACAGGCTCTCGGTCACCTGGCCGTCAAGCCACGCAAGTTCCGTCGATCCACCACCAATATCGAATATGATCGAGGATTTGGCTCTCGGATCGACAAGGGAAGCACATCCCCCCACCGCCAGAAATGCCTCGGTTTCCCTGTCGACTATTTCAAGTTCCAGACCAAGCTCGTTTTTGACACGGGCGATAAACTCGCCGCCGTTCTCGGCCGTCCTGCAAGCCTCGGTCGCGACCAGACGCATGCGCGAGACCTCATTTGTCTTGAGCTTTATCTTACAGACATCCAGCGCCTGCATGGTTCGCTCTATTGCTTCCGGGCTCAGGCGGTTACCCTTGCCAAGCCCCTCCCCCAGGCGGACGATGCGCGAGAACGCGTCCACGACATGCAAACCCTCGCGAACGGGTTCTGCAACCAGAAGCCGGCAATTGTTGGTGCCGAGATCCAAAGCGGCATAAGTCTTCCGGCTTTCAGCCGTACCCTTGCGTCGATGCCTGCTTTTGCTGCGAATGACGCGTTCCACATCCGTCTTACGGGGATAATCCGGTTTGAGAGGAGCAGTCGCGTCAGTCATATCCAGTTACATCAGATCCCGAAACGCAAGAATGAAATCTCGCTTAGAACCACCGGGCAATTGAAGATATCAATCGTCGTATCTTTCAGCCAAGTTACGATGGTAGCGCCCTTCCCGCAACATCCGCGGGAACCAGGCGGAACGCATGATCCGCGTGAACCGACATTCAAGATTGCAGAGGGAAGAAACAGAAGAAAAAGCGGACTGAAAAAGTCAGCTTAAGTTTCCGAAGAGACGGAAATGCAAATCATAACCAAATCCCGATCACGGATATCTTCCCTCTTTCACGCTCTCCGTCAGTCCTTCGCGCGCTCAACGTAGGAACAATCCGCAGTCATAACGACAACGCGCGTTCCAGCTGAAATATGAGGCGGGACCAATGTTCTCAGGCCATTGGACAGAACGGCAGGCTTGTAGGATGAAGAGGCTGTCTGGCCCTTCACCGTCGGCTCCGTCTCGACAATTTCCAGCGTTACGCGCTGCGGCAGTTCGATAGCGATCGGCAGGTTGTTATGCAGCGAGAGCATGACCGGCATACCCTCCTGGAGATATGCGGAACCGTCACCGACAATATCTCCGGGGACGGGCACCTGATCATAGGTCTCGGGATTCATGAAGTGGTAGCCTTCACTGTCCTGATAGAGGAACGTGAATTGCTTGTCTTCGACGAAGGCGCGCTCCACCTGTTCCGTGGTGCGGTAACGCTCGGAGACCTTCACGCCATCGCTGATGCGACGCATATCCAGTTGCGTGACGGGAGTACCCTTGCCGGGGTGGATGTTCTCCGCTGTAATGATGACATAAAGCCGGTCATCGATATCGATGACGTTCCCCTTGCGAAGTGAGCTGGCAGCAACTTTCACTGGCATATCCTTGATAATCGTTCAGGCAGGGGCTCATGAAGGCCCACCGCTACAAAAATGCTTCAAGAGGACGTAACCGATCTTGAGGAAGATCGCCAGTCTTCTATGCGAAATTGAGTAAAAACTATCGTCTTTTCGGGAACATCCCTTACATCTGACCTGAAAACAACAACAACGACCCGTTCCCTTTCATGCAGAAAATCTGAGCTTTTTTTGAAGATTTGCGTTAAGGCGTCCGTCATGTCAGTCCCTACTCCCTGGTGGAGCCCCCATATCCACATGGACCGGCGTCCGTTTCTGCTCGGACGTAATCGGATCATGGCGCGTATGCGCAACTTCTTCGCGGATCGACACTTCATCGAAGTGGAAACCTCGGCCCTGCAATGGTCGCCGGGCAATGAAACACATCTGCATGCTTTTGAAACGATGGCCCTTCTACCGGACGGCAGGGAACAGAGGCTCTATCTCCACACGTCACCGGAATTTGCCTGCAAAAAGCTGCTGGCCGCAGGCGAGCGCAGAATTGTCTCATTCGCCAAGGTCTTTAGAAATAGGGAACGTGGAACATTGCACCATCCTGAGTTCACGATGGTTGAATGGTACAGGGCAAGCGAGAATTATGAGACTTTGATGCGAGATTGCGCCGAACTCATTGCCCTTTCGGCTGAGACAACTGAAACGAAGACTTTTAACTTCCGCAACCGATCCGCTGATCCTTTTGCCGAACCTGAGCGCCTGTCTGTCGCCGAAGCGTGCCTCCGCTATGCGGGAATAGACATTCTCGCAACTATCGACAGTGATGGGAACACTGATTGCCGGTCTCTTGCAACTTCACTGGGGCAGGCAAATATCCGATACGCGGAAGATGACACCTGGTCAGATATGTTCAGCCGGATCATGGTCGAGAGGATAGAACCCAACCTCGGACAAGGCCGTATTACCATTCTTGATGAATACCCGGTGCATGAAGCGGCACTTGCAAGGCCCTCTCGCCGCGACGGTCGAGTTGCCGAACGTTTCGAGCTGTACGCATGTGGTGTCGAACTGGCAAACGCATTCGGCGAACTGACCGATTCCGATGAGCAAAGAAGACGCTTCTCACTAGAAATGCAGGAAAAACAGCGCATCTATGGCGAAAGCTACCCGATAGACGAGGAGTTCCTGTCAGCCATCCGTGGTATGCCGGAGGCAAGCGGCATCGCACTTGGTTTTGACAGGCTCGCCATGCTCGCAACCGGAGCATCGCGGATTGATCAGGTCATCTGGACGCCAGTCGCGGATATGGAACCATGACAACCAAAGCCAGGAAAACCATTCACGACGTTGCCGATCTGGTAAAGCAAGGGCTGATCGCGGATGATGCCGACGGCGCTCTTCGGCGCGTTGCCGAGCGTTATTCAGTTGCTGTCACCCCCGCCCTTCTGGACTTGATGGAAAGGGGAGACAAGAGCGACCCCATCGCCAGCCAATTCATTCCGAGCATTGATGAACTGACCATCAGCGCGGGCGAGATTTCCGACCCCATCGGTGACGATGTCCATTCTCCGGTCGAGGGGATCGTGCATCGCTATCCGGACAGGGTTTTGCTGAAAGCCACACACGTCTGTCCGATTTACTGCCGATTTTGCTTCAGACGAGAAATGGTAGGGCCTGACGGTCTCGGCTCCATGTCGCAGCAAGCAATGGACAACGCCCTCTCTTATATCGCTGCAAACCAGCAGATCTGGGAGGTTATCCTGACCGGCGGAGACCCTCTGCTGCTGTCAAACAGGCGGTTGGGTTATATCATGCGAGCTCTATCGGCCATTGATCACGTCAAAGTCGTGCGCTTTCACAGCCGCATCCCCGTGGCTAGCCCGGAACGTGTAGATGAGGGGCTAATATCGGCATTGCAACTGGCAAAAAAGACAATTTATGTCGCGGTCCATATCAACCATCCGCGCGAACTGTCCACAACGACTAGAAACGCCTGCACGAAATTGATCGATGCGGGAATTCCGCTTCTCAGCCAGACCGTTCTCCTCAAAGGCGTGAACGATTCCGAAGGCATTCTCGAAGCCCTCATGCGCGCCTTCGTGGAGCTTCGAATAAGGCCCTACTACCTGCACCACCTGGACCTCGCTCCCGGAACCGGGCACTTCCGTGTTTCCATCGACAGAGGACAGGAATTGATGCGACATCTTCGCGGTCGTGTCTCCGGCTTGGGGCAACCAGGTTATGTGCTCGACATTCCTGGAGGATACGGAAAGGCTCCTATCAGTCCGAATTACGCGCAGAGTGATGGATCTGGTCAGTGGCAGGTGGAAGATTATAGAGGCTGCTCTCACACTTATCCGCCGCCTGGCGAGGATTAAGCCGATCTCCGCAGGGGGAAAAGGACGGATGTTATCGTAGCGTACCTTAATCCCAGCTCGGCTTCGCCCGGCGCGTTTGCTTGATACCGGATCGTTTGCTCTTGTCTTCGAGCCGGCGTCTCCTTGAAGCCGCCGTCGGTCTCGTCGGGCGACGCGGTTTTACAGGTTCAGCGGCTTTGCTCAAAAGCGCCACCAAACGGGCCAGCGCATCCTCACGATTCCGCTCCTGCAACCGATAACGGTCAGCGGTGATGATGATCACACCATCATTGCTCAGACGTTTTCCTGCTAGCTTTTCAGCCTTCTGACGGACGTCCTCAGGAAGAGAAGGAGAGTTGCGGATATCAAACCGCAATTGAACGGCGCTCGCCACCTTGTTGACATTCTGCCCGCCAGGGCCGGAAGAGCGAATGAATTGCTCCTCCAACTCCTCAGGATCGAGCTGAATATTGTCATTCACCTGGATAGGCGGCTTTCTCATCGTCCGCCCTATTTCTCAAGCGACCGAGTCTACGGGGAGAACGCCGCCATAGGCATCAAGAACGCTTTCCACATCCCCTTCCGCAGCAATCCTGCCTTCATTCATCAGGATGGCGCGATTGCAGTATTGCTTCAACATCTGCGAACTATGGGATGCCAGCACGAGAATACTGGCCTTGTTCATCATCGCCTCGATCCGCTGTTGTGCCTTTTTGGCGAAGGAAGCATCGCCAACGCTGATCAACTCGTCCAGCAGCAGGATTTCAGGGGGCCGCGCAGTTGAAACAGCAAACGCTATCCTGAGGGTCATACCGCTGGAATAGGTCCGCATCGGGAGATCCAGATAATCGCCGAGCTCCGAAAACTCCGCAACTTCCGGTATGATTGCCTTGGCCTCCGCCATGCTCATTCCCACGAAGACTCCGCGAAGAATGATATTCTCCGCTCCTGTCAACTCCGGGTCCATTCCCATCGTAATGTCGAGCAAAGAGGAAACCCTGCCGACGATCCTCGCCTCTCCCGACGAAGGCTCGTATGCTCCCGAGAAGAGCCGCAGCATTGTCGATTTACCGGCACCGTTGTGCCCCACCAGAGCAAGCCGATCTCCCGGCTTCAGAGACAGGGAAACGTCGCGCAGTGCCTTTACGGTCACAACATCACTGCTATCGGGCTCAATCATGCCGCCGACACGACGGATAAGATTGCTGCGCAGGGAACGCGAGCGCGCGTTATAGATCGGAAATTCTACCGAAGCGTTCTTCAGGGTGATGGAAACCATTTTATACGCCTCGTTTAAAGCCAGTAAACAATCCGCGCCCGGAAACGCGCGAATACGATCATCGTCACAACGAACAAAAAGACGATCGAAGCGAGTACCATATAATAGACCATGTTGATCGGGACCTGCCCATGCAGCGGATCCGTAACGATTTTCAGAAAAGCGGCAAACGGATTGAACACAATGATATACCAGGCGCTACCCAGTTGCTCGGGGCGCCACATGACCGGCGTGATGAAGAAAGCCATCTGGATGAGATTCTGGACGATTTGCGTCATATCGCGAAAACGCGTGCAGATGACGCCAAGCAGCAACGTTACAAAAAACGCAGCAATGACAAGCAAAATAAGCCCCGGTATCGCCAACAGGGCAACGGGGCTTGGCACAATTCCGAAGACCAGAAACACAATCGGTATGATTATGAAATTATGTGCTGACGCCACAAGATTGCGCACGAGAATCCGCATCGCAAATATGGATCGCGGCAAAGCGTCCTGAGTTAAATAGACGCTGGCCTGAACAAAAGTACCTGTACTGTCTAGGACGATTCCGGAAATCAGCGTCCAGACGACGAAGTTCACCGCCAGATAGGGCATGTACTCGCTAACGTTCTGCTTGAAAAGATAGGCGTAGACGAAGCCCAGTCCCCCGACAAAAATCCCCATGCTGAGAGTGATCCAGAATTGCCCGAGGCGGGATCTTTTGTAACGCTGGCGAATATCGCTGATACCAAGCAGATACCAGCTCTCCCAGGTCCGGAGGCCTTTCAAAACGTCGGTTCGAGCAAGTTCCCAGTCTCTTGGGGAGGGCATAAGTGCCATTCAATCAACTCATATCAATTTGTTGTGCCTACAGTCCGGCCTGGCATTGTCCGTTAACATCATTGTCAGGGTGAACAACCTTCAAAACCGCTACTCGGCGAGGAACGCTGTGTAACGCGGCAGCGCCAAGCGGTCAAATCTCTTGAGACATTTCCGATACCCCCTGAACTGAGCAAAGATACATTCGAGCTCGTTGCTTACTCCAGACGAATGACAGCAATCCCTCACTTATAACTGTGTCATCAAGGCAACACACAACCAGATTTAATAATGTAACGAGTTGTTTTTGAAATAGATCAAAACATGCACCTCAATAAGCGGGCAACCTCACCCCGGATGTAAACGAATCTGTACATCTCTCATGAGGGGGTATTCTAATGAAACGCTTGTTGCTTGCTGCTTTGCTGGGATCTACGGTTTTATCCGCCACAGCCTATTCCGCCGACCTTCCATCCCGCACAAATGTTCCTGCTGCTCCGATCATTGATCCCTGGAATCCGTGGATGATCCGCGTTCGCGCTCTCGCGGTCGTTCCCGATGAATCGTCTTCCCTCAAGTTGAACGGGAATCCGATCGACGGCGATAAAGTCAACATTTCGAATTCCGTTATTCCGGAACTTGATATTACCTATTTTTTCACCAAAAACATCGCTGTTGAGCTCATCCTGGGAACCACGCCTCACAATGTTAAGGCGGGGGGGTCCATTGCCGGACTTGGACCAATCGGCAGAACATGGTTGCTGCCGCCAACCCTCACGTTGCAATATCATTTCAACATCACCGACCAGATCAAGCCTTATGTCGGTGCCGGCATCAACTACACTTTTTTCTACAACAACAGTTCGCGGGGAATCTTTGAGAATTTCCACCTCGACAATAATGTCGGTTTCGCCCTTCAAGCCGGTATCGATATCATGATCGACCGCCATTGGGGTGTTAACTTCGACGTAAAGAAAATCTGGCTTGAGACAGACGCGAAGGCGAACATACCGGGTGTCGGCCGCGTCACCGGAAAAGTCAAAATCGATCCCTGGCTGATTGGCGGAGGTATCGTCTACCGCTTCTGACATAACATCAGATATCCGTAATTCAGCTGTTCTGACTGGCGCGCTTTCCGCGCCAGTTTTTTTGTATTCTCAGTTTTACCTAAATGACTTTTCGTTACATGCCCTGTTTTACAAACTGCAGCGGTACGGTACATCTGGACTCCAGAATCTTAAACTCAGGCTACCCTCTCCTTTCGCCCCAGGGTCCCGTGGCTTTTTTAAGTAACCATGGCGTCAGATATGATGCCCGCCTAACTAGGAATCCTTGATGAAGAACCGTGTTCTAGTCACTCTGATGCTGAGTGCTTTTGGCTTTGCTGATATTCCCGCTATTGCCCAAACTACCGTGAAACCGTTGTCCACCCCATCTTCAGTCGTAGCGAAGGACGCCGAAGTAATTCCGGAGCTCATGGAAGGTGAACTCGATAAATGGGTCAAAAAGCTGAATATCTATACCGATCTTTTCAACCGTAGCGCACGGGGTGTGGATTCATGGAAACGCTACACAAGCTGGGTCGACCTCAAGGCCGGGCCCACTGGGAAAGAGCGAATTATCTATGGGCTTTACAGCCTGTACGATGACACGGCAGCCAGCTACGCACCTAAAGCGATAACAGCGGCTTCCGCAGAGCCCAAAATGGTTCCCCTTGATGCGACTGTCATCGATTTCGCAACCTCTGTCCTGGCACTCCAACCGCTCGTCAAAGAAGCATCGAACTATTATAGCCGGAAAGATTACACCGACGACAGCTTCGCCAAAGGCAGGGAGCTTCACCCCAAATTAGTAGCCGCTTTCAAGGACTACATTGCAAAGCGAGAGATATTTGATGATCAACTGACCTCGCTGAAAAAGCAGGTCGACGTCCAGTTCCTGGCGCAGATAGAAAGGACTGAAGGCAGGAAATACCGGTGGCATGCCAAGCGCACAGTCTTGGAAGCTCAAAAGACTCTGGAAGTCCTCACCGTCACTCAATCAAAAAAGGATCTCCCGGCATTTGCGGAAGCAGTCAAGAAATATGCCGAAGTCGTCCATGAATTCGATGAATACATTGCCAACGCCAATGATCTGAAAGGAAGGTCTCTCGGCGACCAGCCAGGTAGTTTGCTGGCCAAGTTCAGAGACGCACGAGAAGCGCTTGAAAAAGGTCAGGAACGCAGTTTTGTGAATCACGCCAACGGCGCAATCTCAAAATACAACATGATGATCAAGTTCAATCGCATCTAACGCTCTCAGGCAGCCGACTGCCACTTTCGGGAATGATGCGGTGCATTTCCGGAAAGTGGCAGCGATAAAAAACGCCCTGCTTAATTTCCTCTCGCCCCCCTCGCCCGGCGTAAGCGGTCCGCAGCGGGCAGCAGGCGCGCCGAATTAAGGATGAAGAGCATTTCCGACGAAACATGGATAAAGGCGGCCAGCAGTGGATTAAGGAAACCAAACGCTGCGAGAAGGATACCAATTGTATCGACACCGATGGTACCGGCAAAATTCTGCCATATCGTTCGCCTCGTTTTACGCGCGACATTTACCGTTTCGACGAACTTAACGAGATCATTTCCCAGCAAAACTATATCTGCACTTTCTTTCGCAACATCCGTGCCCGATCCCATGGCGACGCCAACATGCGCTGCGGTCAATGCCGGTGCATCGTTGACACCATCCCCAAGCATGGCGACTCTTCTTCCAGAGGTAACAAGCTCACGTATCCGCTCCAGCTTGTCTTCCGGCAGCATTTCTGCAACCACTTCCGCAATTCCGAGTTCTGCGGCGATTGCCCCGGCTATGGGAGCAGAATCTCCGGTAAGGAGAAGTGTGCGTATTCCCAGATTACCGAGTTCAGTAATAGCCTGTTTCGCCCCCGGTCTGGTCACATCGGCGACGATGATGGAACCAAGATAAACCCTATCGCAGACAACGTGTATTTCCGAAGAAACCTGCTCAGATTGTACAAGAACACTCTCATCAACACCGTTCAGCGCCATGAGCTTGCGATTACCAACAGCGATTTTCCTCCCCGCTGCAACCACACTGACGCCCAGTCCAGGTCGGTAGGAAAAATCATCCGGCTTGGAGACCATAATTCCTTTCTCCTCTGCCAGAGCAACGATGGCTTTACCGAGAGGGTGTTCTGACCATAATTCCGCAGAAGCAGCGGCCTCGAGAAGTTCACTTTCTGAAATCCCGGGCTGAACCAGAAATTGCCGTACCACCGGCTTGCCAAGTGTCAAAGTTCCGGTCTTGTCAAGCACAACCGTATCGACCTTACCAAGTTCTTCCAGATACTCACCACCCTTGATTATCGCGCCAAGCCGTGCCGAACGTCCAATGCCGCCCAATATGGCCAAAGGTGTTCCGGCTGCGACTCCACACGCTCCCGCAACGATGATCACCGAGATAGTGCTGCGAATATCGTGAGTCAGCAGATAAGTCACAATGGCCGCGCCAAATGCGCAATAAACCAGATAACCTGCCAATTGATCCGCCAACCGCTGCACTGGCGCTGATGAGCGTTCCGCATCTTCCACAACCGCAACGATGCGCCCGAAACTCGTGTCCCGGCCAACCTTCTCAACGACTATTTCCAGTGCTCCCGATTGCGCTATCGAGCTTGCAAAAACTGCGGAACCGACATTTTTCTCAGCCGGTTCGGATTCTCCGGTGATACGCGACTGGTCTACATAGGAATGACCATCGGCCACGATGCCATCCACCGGGATCTGACCTCCGGGAGATACCACCACGATGTCACCAGGGCGCAGCTCAGAGACGGAAATAATCTCGGTTACCTCTCCCTTTCTCACAGTTACTTCATCCGGAATGATATCCATGAGATCGCGAATGGCTGTCCGCCCGCGCGACAATGTCATTTTTTCCAGAACCTCCGCTACCAGCACGAAGATCATGATAACCAGCGCCGTGAAAAACTCGGAGATGGCCGCGGCAGCGACAATTGCGATTGTCATCGACAGCTCCATCGTCATCCGACGAGCGCGAAGATTCTCAATTGCCTCATGGAATATCGGCCAGCCACCAAATATCAGTGCCGCTCCGCCGATAATTCCAGTAGAAAAGGCCGTTCCAGCAGCACCGCTCCAGATCAGAAGCGCCACAAGAGCCGATAACACAATTCTGATAGTATCTACGCGGGACAAAGCCGGCCCCTCGGAGAAAGCGGGACAGGCAGTTGCTTCCCTGCAAACCGGCTCAGTGCACGTGCTGGCGTGTTCACACATGGGATTCAGGTGGGTCAGTTTATCAGAAGCAGTCATCGCTATGCCCGTTTACGGATCGAAACCAACTTTTACTTTAGAAATTTTATAAACTACAAATTTTATAAAAACAACACTCTTTCTTTTGAAATGAACCGCTGGATTTGCCCGGCTCGTAGCGAGCTGCCTTTCCCGGGATGGCAGGCCTCCGCAGAAAAGGCGCCACTCATGCGGCGCCTTTCCGTTTATATCCGTTGCGCTCAAGAAGAGCCGTCACAGAATCTTAGTTCAGGTTATTCCGATCAGCTGGCAAAGAAAGGCTGGGTTCCGTGAGCTTCGATAGCCTCCGCCAAGCGGGCCAAAGCATGGACATAAGCTGCCGAACGAACGGAAATTTTTCGTTCTCTCGCCAGGGTCCAGATCGCCTCGCCTTCGGTTTCCATGATTTTTTTCAAACGAGAGTGAACTTCTTCGAGAGGCCAGTAATAGCCCTGCCGATTCTGAACCCATTCGAAATAGGACACCGTCACGCCACCAGCATTGGCCAGAATATCCGGCAATACAACGATGCCATTCGCATTGAGTATCCTGTCCGCATCGCCGGTAACCGGACCATTAGCGAGTTCGAGAACCACCCGTGCCTTGACGCGGTCTGCGTTTCCTTCGTGAATAAGGTCCTCAAGCGCCGCAGGAACCAGAAGGTCACACTGAACCGCGATCAGGTCCTGTGCCGGGATGGCTCTGGTTCCATGGCTACCTGCGACGTCAAGAACAGATTTCCCCTGCTTTTTCAGAGCCATGAGCTCATCTACATCAAGTCCGTTATCATTATAGACGGCGCCTCGCGTGTCCGATACGGCTACAATCTTGTAGCCGTCCTGCTGCATGAGCTGAGCAATGAACTGGCCGGCATTGCCGAAGCCCTGCACCGCAACCTTTGCGCCTCGCGCCAGTTTCAGTTGCTGGCGAAGGTGCGAGACCAGATAATAGCCGCCACGCGCGGTTGCATCGTCGCGTCCCAGTGATCCGCCGAGCGCAATGGGCTTGCCGGTAATCACTGCCGGCATCGACTGGCCGACGATGGTGGAATATTCATCCGCCATCCAGCCCATGATCATGGCGTTGGTGTAAACATCCGGTGCTGGAATATCCCGATCAGGACCAAGAACATTGGCAAAAGCCTGAACATAGGCGCGAGAGAGGCGCTCCAGCTCGGCCTTGGACAATTCATGCGGATTGACGACAACCGCACCTTTGCCACCGCCGAAAGGCAAATTCATAACGGCGCATTTGAAGGTCATCCAGAAGGCAAGAGTCTCAACCTCTTCCGCCGTAACGCTCGGATGATAGCGAATGCCACCCTTGGTCGGACCGCGAGTATCGTCGTAACGGCAGCGCCACGCCATGAAGGACTTACGCGAGCCGTCGTCCATACGGATCATGAGACGCACTTTCATCGTCTCGCGGGGGTATTTCAGCTTTTCCAATACATCACTGTCAAGATTGAGATGACGTGCAGCATCCTCCAGACGCAAAAGCGCCTTATCCAGCATGGACATTCTGTTAAACTCCTGCATCAAAAACATAAGACCAAGATTGGATGTCCGATACATCCCGGCGACAATTTGAAAATTGCCCGCATCAAGGCAACTCTTTCTCCTAAAACAGAAACCGGACTATCCGATAGAGAAAATTCACATGTCACCTGCGACGCAACTACGCAAGTAATAATTAAAGGATTTGCAATCTAATGAATTTTCATGCCTTGAAATATATTTAAAATTTAAATCTATATATACATCCACAAATCATGCATTAAACTTTTTAAAATATAAAAATTAATATATAAATAAATAAAAAACTTATTAATATCAATAATTATCATTCTATTTATTAGATTAATTCAATTAAAACATTTTGTCAATTTAAACAAAAGAAACACTTCAGTAAAATTATACATGTAAAATTTAAAAAATACAAACAGAAAAATTAGCAACTAAAATTCATTTAATAAACATTAATGTAAAAATACCTAAAAAATAGATAACTTACCGATATCTAGTAATCTCTCACTGGAACAAGATAGTATTATCTCATTTCTCAATTTTACTCTTATGAGCTGGTAGTACCTGTTTTTTCCCCGTTGAAGGGCTGATTGCGACAAGGTATGCTGCAACCATGGTCGCTGGAGCCTCTATCCCTTCTTTCTCATCAAGAAGGATATGGCGCAAGGCTTCGGAAAGAGTTCCCCTCTCAGGGAAGAACGAATAATCGTTCTTAGGTCAATGTGGTTATTTGAGGAGTGGCATTATGTCCACATCAGTTGGAAGTTTCAAAATAGGCCGCGTGCTGCGGACAACCGGTCTGGGTATCCTGGGCCTGGCAATGATCGTCGGCTCTGCTTATGCGCAGCAAAATGGGAGTCGCGAGACTCTGCGGACGCCTCAGGAGAAAAGCTTTCTCAATCCTGGCCCGGTAAGCTCTGAGCGGCGAGCACCTGGCTATGTCGTGGATGGCCTGATCTCCAGCCCGGCTTACGGGCCTGCCAGCCAGTTCAACCACGGGCTGCTGCCTCCGGTAATTGGTGGCGGGGATGCTATGATTGGCAACGGTCGCTAATCTGCGATTATTTCGTCGTACTGTTATTATGAATAGCACGACGATATAAAGCTTCTTACGCACCGTTCTTCGCAGAAAACCGGTTTCACTTTTCTGCGCGATGCTCTGAATTCTGGAACAGCCGGTTTCCCGGCTGTTTTTTTGTGTCAAGCAAGCATCTTTTTCCCACTTGCAGCCCGATCCGGCTTCGATTGACGAAGACATGATCAAGGCCTTAAAAATATGGTAGCCTGCAACCAAGGCTCTCATGGACGAGTGTTGAGCGCGCCGCTCCTGCGTTCCGAATGCCCCATGCGGAGAGATGGACAAATCTGTTCCACGGAATACTGAAATCAGATGGAATACGAGATATGCTATTACGAGATTCATCACTGCTTGCCGAACAATGCTTCGTCGACGGTATATGGCAAGGCTCACCTTCCATAGCGGTCACCAATCCGGCAACCGGAAAGCAGATAGCAGCAGTGCCGAGTTTTGGCACCGAAGAGACCACCGCCGCGATAGAGGCCGCGGCTCGGGCTTTTCAGCCGTGGTCGCAGAGAACCGCGAAAGATCGGTCAATCATTTTGCGCAAGTGGTATGACCTGATTATCGCCAATCGTGACGATATCGCCCTGATAATGACCAGCGAACAGGGCAAGCCTTTGGCTGAAGCACGGGGAGAGGTCGATTCCGCTGCGGCATTCGTTGAATTTTATGCCGAAGAGGCCAAACGGGTTTATGGGGAGACTATCCCCACTCATCGTTCAGATGCGCGCATCATGGTTTTGCGCCAGCCCATCGGGGTGGTAGCCGCCATCACTCCCTGGAATTTTCCGGCTGCCATGATTACACGCAAGGTTGCGCCAGCCCTTGCAGTCGGCTGCACCGCTGTCGTCAAGCCTGCTTCGGAAACGCCCCTCACCGCGCTTGCCCTTGCCGTTCTGGCAGAGAGAGCGGGGTTGCCGGCGGGTGTCCTCAATATCGTCACCGGCAATTCCAGGATCATCGGCAAAGTGCTGACCGAGCACCCCGATATCCGTTTCTTCGGGTTCACCGGTTCAACGGAGGTCGGCAAGCTCCTGATGCGGCAAGCCGCGTCTACGGTCAAAAAAGTGGGTCTGGAACTGGGCGGCAATGCTCCTTTCATCGTTTTTGACGATGCGGATATCGATGCCGCTGCCGAAGGGGCTCTGCTCTCGAAATTCAGAAATATGGGGCAGACCTGTGTTTGCGCCAACAGAATCTATGTTCAGGATACCGTTCACGATGCCTTCGTCGAAAAGTTCACCCAGAAGGTCAAGGCACTCAAGGTTGGCAACGGCATTGAGGAAGGCGTGACACAGGGGCCTCTGATTTCTCCGGATGCCGTTGACAAAGTGGAACGTCACATTGCTGATGCTCTGAACAAGGGGGCGAAACTTGTGATTGGCGGTAAGCGTCATGCTTTGGGCCTCTCTTTCTTCGAGCCCACCGTCCTGTCCGATATGACACCCGACATGGAGGTCTCCCGGGAAGAGACATTCGGTCCGCTTGCCCCGATTTATCGTTTCAAGGATGAGGCCGACGTCATCGCTCAGGCCAATGCGACCCAATATGGACTGGCAGCATATTTCTACGCCCGCGACCTCGGGCGAGTGTTCCGGGTGGCGGAGGCCATCGAGTACGGCATGGTCGGCGTTAACTCGGGCATCATTTCAACCGAGATCATTCCTTTTGGCGGCGTGAAGGAAAGCGGCATCGGTCGAGAAGGCTCACATCACGGAGTAGAAGAATTCGTCGAGATGAAATATGTGCTTCTCGCCGGTTTGGATCGATAGGGCCTAGCCAAAACATATCGCCACGGTTGGCCTCACCGGCCAACCACCCTCGGGTCCCAGTGACGGCCCGGGATCGCAGCGATCAGGCGTTTTGTGTAAGCGTGAGACGGATCGTCAAAAATTTGCGACGATGCGCCATATTCCACAATTCTTCCCCGATTCATCACCGCAATGAAATCACATATCTGGGCCGCAACCCGTAAGTCATGGGTAATGAACAGGACGGCAATTCCAAACTGCTTTTGCAAGTCTTTCAGAAGATCAAGCACCTGAGCCTGCACCGATACATCAAGCGCAGAAACGGCCTCGTCGGCAACGAGTAATTCAGGCTCCAGCGCCAGGGCCCGTGCGATACCGATGCGTTGACGCTGCCCCCCCGAGAATTCATGCGGGTATCTGTCAAAGGAGGATGTCTCCAGCCCCACCAGACTCAATAGTTCACGCGCTTTTTTCTCTGCATTCCGAAGCGGAATACCGTTGGCGACAGGCCCATCGGTCAATATCCGGCCGATAGAATGACGCGGATTCAAGGATGCGAACGGATCTTGAAAAATCATCTGAACCCGGCTGCGCATGGGCCGAAAACCGGCAGCGGATAATGGCACTATATCTTTCCCGCGTAACAGGATTTCCCCGCCATCAACATCCGTCAGCTTCAGGATACAACGCCCCAAAGTTGATTTTCCGGAACCTGATTCCCCGACAACCCCAAGCGTCTCGCCCTTTTTCAGACTAAAACTGACGCCATCGAGCGCAGTGACGACGCGGGGCTTTGAGAAAAACCCGCCTCCGCTGCGATAAGTTTTACGTAAGGCCCTCACCTCAAGAAGGACATCGCCGGCATCGTCGCGGGAGGTTTCCGGGGGCTCGCGATGGGGAACAGCGGCAATCAAATGGCGCGTGTAAGGGTGCCGGGGGCGATTGAGAACCTGATCCGCATCGCCCTGTTCGACAACCAGTCCCCGCTCCATGACGACAACCCTGTCCGCAATGTCGGCAACCACACCGAAGTCGTGCGTCACGAACATCACAGCCATTCCTTTGTCCCGCTGTATTCGACGTATGAGCTCAAGGATTTGCGCCTGCGTGGTCACATCGAGCGCTGTCGTCGGCTCGTCGGCGATGAGTATTTCGGGCTCCAGCACGAGCGCCATCGCAATCACGACCCGCTGTCGCTGCCCCCCCGACAACCGGAAGGGATAAGCTTGCAACAGGGTCTCCGGTTCAGGCAACCCGACATAGCCGAGCAGCTCGATAACCCGTGCCCGCCGCGACGCTGCGTTTCCCACCCCATGAACCTGCATCACCTCCGCAATCTGGTCCCCAACCGTCATGAGAGGATTGAGAGCAGACAAAGGTTCCTGAAAGATCATGGAAATGGAGCGCCCGCGCTCATGGCGCAGCCGGGCCTCCGTCATGGTGAGAAGATCCTGCCCGTTGAACAGAATTCTCCCGCTGGAAGGTTGCATATAATAAGGTAACAGACCCATGATCGCATTCGCCATCATGGATTTTCCGGAACCGGACTCGCCGACGATGCAGAGAATTTCGCGCGGATTCAGATGCAATCCGGCATTTTCGACCGCATATTTACGGTCAAGCCCATGGGGCAAGGGAACCGACAGGTTCTCAACCTCCAGCAAGGGCGCATCGGCGGCCTGCATCCTTCCCTCACTCCCATCTGCCAAGGTCGGGCATCATATACGCAATGAACAGGCCGCCTGCAAACCCGCTTTGCAGATCACATTTAAAGGCTCAGCCCCGCGTGTGCGGGGAACACCCCCGGAAGTGTCCACCAAAGCCGTGGTAAACCGGTTCAGCCCCGCGTGTGCGGGGAACACAAGCCTGATACCGTCCTGCAACAAAACGATATCGGTTCAGCCCCGCGTGTGCGGGGAACACATGATTGAGGTGGTTTCTGCATTCGAGCGCGACGGTTCAGCCCCGCGTGTGCGGGGAACACGGGGAAGCACACTATAAATGCGCAGAATCATCCGGTTCAGCCCCGTGTGTGCGGGGAACACTCTTCCTGGAAGTTATTGTTATTTCAAGATTTTCAACATGTCAAAAAATCTATCGATTTTTAGGCAGCTTTTCACGGGTGTTTTTTTGGGGCGGTATCACTTGAATCAGGAACATTTTTCAACCGGAATAGATCGAATGGAATTGCCCTGCAACGACTGGAATAACTCATTCAGCGCCGGATGGGGCGTAGTTGGAAAGGCTTTCTATTTCCATTTTGCCGACGGTTTCCTCTGTCGTGTCATTTTACCATGGATAGAACGGCAGAAAGCGCCTTGACCCACGGTCAAAACTAGCCTATTTCCACCGGCACTGCTTCGGCGTGGGGACATGTTGAAAACGAGTTTGCACCATGCTTATCGTTTTCTATGCTCTGCACGATTCTGGTGGGGAATAGTTTAATGGTAGAACGACGGACTCTGACTCCGTTAGTCTTGGTTCGAGTCCAGGTTCCCCAGCCAATTGATCGTTAAGCGGTTTTTCCTTTTTCCAAAATAGCATCTCAAGCCGGTTTGCAGTTTTTGTTCTGTTCCAATTGAGGCGCAGACCACAATCCGCCTGGCATTATGCCCTTGTTCGTATTTGGCCGGATGTAACAAGGAAAATTCTTTTTCGCTCTCACGTTTCACGGAAATGCAATGATGACTGAAATGGAAAAAGCTGCGGCCGGGATGCTGTATGACGCCAACTATGATGAGGAACTGATCTTACAGCGCCAGAATGCTAAATATGCCCTGTATCAGCACAACCGCATGGATCCGCGAGCCACAGCAAAGCGCAAACAGTTGCTGAAGAACCTGCTTGGCAAGACAGGTGATCAATTCCTCATCGAACAACCCTTCTATTGTGATTACGGCTATAACATCGAGATCGGAGAGAACTTTTATTCCAATTTCAATCTGATAATCCTCGATGGCGCGAAAGTGACTATTGGGAATAACGCATTCATCGCGCCCAATGTCGGTATCTACACCGCAGGTCACCCGATGGATGCCGAACGGCGTAACCAGGGTCTGGAATACGCGCTGCCGGTCACTATCGGTGATAATGTCTGGATCAGCGCAGGCGTATCGATTTTACCGGGCGTCACCATCGGCAGCAATAGCGTGATCGGTGCAGGTAGCGTGGTGGTCAAAAACATTCCGGCTAACGTTCTTGCGGCGGGCAACCCATGCCGGGTTATTCGAGAAATAAACGAAATCGATAAACTGAAATTCAGCAGGCAGACGTAGCGATGATCATTCAGGAGTATTGACACTCTCTGCGTTCGCATCAGCCATCACCAGCCAATGCAGGTTTAGCCCCGCGTATGCGGGGAACACGAGCCGGATAAAACCGCCGAAATGGATAAGCGCGGTTCAGCCCCGCGTGTGCGGGGAACACTAAGCTCCCCATGCTGCATTCAATTACATCTGCGGTTCAGCCCCGCATGTGCGGGGAACACTCTTCCTGGAAACACTTGTTAATAAACATCTTTTCCCTTGTCAAAAATTCTACCGATTTTTCAGGTTTCCCTGCTACCCTTGCAGCTCATGAACGGGAGACAAAATCGCACTGCTCTCCCGATGCGGAGACAAGCCGCAGCCTCAGCAAATACGGGTTATTATCAATCTAATCCTAAGCACTTGCATCACCGCAAGAAATCTCTTCCGCCACAAAGCGCTGATAACCGCGGGCGCGCAAATCACAGGCGGGGCATTTTCCACAACCGTAACCCCATTCATGGCGTTTTCCGCGCTCTCCGAGATAACAGGTGTGACTCTCCTCGATGATGAGATCAACCAGCTCCCGCCCGCCAGCTTCTTTTGCGAGGCGCCATGTCGCTGCCTTGTCGAGCCACATCAGCGGAGTTTCGAGAACGAAACGTTGCTCCATGCCAAGATTGAGCGCGACCTGCAGAGCCTTGATCGTGTCATCCCGGCAATCGGGATAACCGGAATAATCCGTCTCGCACATACCGCCGACAATGTGTTTGAGCCCTCGCCTGTAGGCCAGCGCTGCCGCAAATGTCAGAAAGATGATGTTTCTACCGGGAACGAAAGTATTCGGAAGCCCGGTATTCTGCATCTCAATCACGATATCGCTGGTAAGCGCCGTGTTCGAGATTTCTCCCAAAGCAGCAAGCGATATTATGTGGTCGTCCGCCAGCCGTCCGGCCCATTGCGGTTTCATTGCCGTCATGCCGTCGCGAAGTTTGGTGCGGCAATCGAGTTCGATCAGGTGGCGCTGACCATAATCGAACCCCACTGTTTCGACACGTTCGAACCGGTCCAGAGCCCAGGCGAGGCAGGTGGCGGAATCCTGCCCTCCCGAAAACAGAACGAGAGCACCTTCATTCATGACATTCTGTTCGGGCCGATTGCTCATATTCCCTCATACTCCGCCCAGCAATTCGGGGTTTCATAAATCCTCACGGAGGAAAGCTCGCGCAACAGGGGTTTGGCCCTTTCCCATACCCATATGGCGATGTTTTCAGCAGTCGGGTTAGACAGGCCAGGAATGTCGTTCAATGTGTGATGATCCAGCTCCTGCAACAAGGGGCCGAATACACGCTCGACATCGAAGAAATCGATCACAAAGCCCGAGACAGGATCAACCGGCCCTTCGAGCTGCAACTCCACCTTGTAGGAATGGCCGTGCATGCGATGGCATTTGTGCGTGGTCGGCACATGTGGCAGCCGGTGCGCCGCCTCGAATGTAAATGCTTGAGTGATTTTCATGGAATACCAATGAGCTTGTGGGTTTGAAGGCTGAGCCTCCATTGAGGGTTTTCAAGGCAATACGCCACGGCTGCTGCCGTGTTTTCGGCACGGTCCGGCCCATCCATGGGCTGCAACCAGTAATGATCAAATTCAAGCCCCGCGACATCAGCCGGATTCATCCCCGCCTGCGGGTAAACGAGCTTCAGTTCATTGCCGGAACATAGCTTCAGTTCGCTTCCGGCCTTGGGACTCACACAGATCCAGTCAATGCCTGCAACAGGTTCCATCGTGCCATTGGTTTCTATCGCGATCTCGAAACCATGCCCATGGACGGCAGCGATAAGAGGCTCATCCAGCTGCAGCAACGGCTCGCCGCCAGTGAACACGACAAACCTGTTCTCGCGGCCCTCACCCCATATTCTGACGATGGCCGCGGCCAGTTCCCCGGCATCAAGAAATTTTCCACCGCCCTCACCATCGGTGCCGATAAAATCCGTATCGCAAAAATTACAGATCGCGCTTTCACGATCAATCTCACGACCGCTCCATAGATTGCAGCCGGCGAACCTGCAGAACACCGCTGCCCTCCCGGCATGGGCACCCTCTCCCTGGAGAGTTTTGAAAAGTTCTTTCACGGCATAGGTCATACGGGCTCTCTGTGTGTGAGGAGGCAGAGACAAACATCTTCTGCCACCTACGGCATTTTAATGCCGACTCTCGCAGCCGTAATCAACTATTACGGGACGTTGCCAATGTCACGAACGAGATTATTCGGTTCAGCCCCGCGTGTGCGGGGAACACGGCGACCGGTGCTGTTGTTATCCGATCAGTCCCGGTTCAGCCCCGCGTATGCGGGGAACACGTCACACTCCTGCATAACAGCAATGTCAATGTCGGTTCAGCCCCGCGTATGCGGGGAACACATAGGTAAAAAACCTCCCAAACCTCCCAAAGCCGGTTCAGCCCCGCGTATGCGGGGAACACTCTTCCTGGAAACGATTGTTATTGAACATCTTTTCCTATGTCAAAAATTCTACCAATTTTTCAGCCGGTTTTCAGAGCCCACTCAATCCTATTTCGAGGCTACAAAAACTCGCCGTCTCACCGGTTACACAGTCGCCGTCGCGCCCTTCGTTGCATCGAGCCCCATCTGCCAGAAATCGGCTTCAAGACGGGAAGCTTTTGCAAAAATACTGCTTAGTTCCCCGAACCTCGTTTTTGTCACAGCACGCTCAGCGAGTTGATCGAGGTGCTTGCGGGCTCCGGCTGCGACAGCCTGATAATCGTAGCCAGCATATTCCTCAATCCATTCAATATAGGGATGTCCGTTCACGGCCCGCGCTCGCGATGCAATTCTGGCAGCTATTTCAGCATAACCGATGATGCAGGGAGAGAGCGCCACCTGCAGGTCGAGCAGGTCGCCGGACAATCCGCAATCAAGGACGAAACGTGTATAAGCGATAGTTGCACGGTGTTCGGCGGCTGCTTCCAGATCGGCAGCCGAAAAGCCCCACCTCTCGCAAAGGCGGACATGCAGATCCATCTCGATGTCAAGGATGGCGGAGAGACCGGCCTGCGCGGCTCTCATGTCAACCAGCGACCTGCTTTTATAGACCGCCAACGCCTTAGCCCGAGCGAACTGAATGAGAAAAAGATAATCCTGCACCAGATAGGCCTGAAAAGCAGCCGTTGGCAAAACACCCGCAGCAAGCTGCTCCACGAATGGATGCTCGACATAGCTCGCCCATTCCACCCCACTGGACGCCCTCAGCCTATCGAAAAAATCCGCCATCTTCATTATCTCCTTCCCGGAAAACCCGGACCATGAACCATCTCATGATCTCGGGCGCACCCGCAATGAGGCTTGCTTTAAAACTCAGGCAACGGGCAATCGCAACAGATCGGTGTTTCCCTGCGGATTAGCAGCAATGTGCTTGCCCGTAACGGGAGGCATCGTTGCGTTGATATAGGCAGGAGGGCGATGGAGCAGAGAGACTGAGCCGAAAACCGGTGAGATGGCTCAACGGTGTGCGGTTCAACTCATTTCGAAAAAGAGAGCAAATAGCTTATGCGTCGCTATCTGAAGGTTTAGCCCCGCGTGTGCGGGGAACACGGCGGGAGCGCACGAAATAGAAATCATTGGGGCGGTTTAGCCCCGCGTGTGCGGGGAACACGCCACACGGCGAGCAACAGCCGTATTCAAGAGCGGTTTAGCCCCGCGCATGCGGGGAACACTTCTTCGCAATCGCAGCCGCAAGAATTGTATCCGGTTCAGCCCCGCGCATGCGGGGAACACAACTTGCCGGAGCTGACCTAGCAAGAGCATATCGGTTCAGCCCCGCGCATGCGGGGAACACCTTTTTAAGCCCGCGTGTTAATGTCCATCAGCCGGTTCAGCCCCGCGCATGCGGGGAACACTCTTCCTGGAAGCTATTGTTATCAAAAGACTTTCGCGATCGCTAGAGTCCTACCGAATTTTTCACTACATTCTTGATCGTTTTTCCACCTCCCCTGCAACCGTTATGAGTGCGAGTTCATCACTCAGCTTTTAGCTCAACTGGGGGCAAATATTTCCGGGGAGCCTGGCTCCTACCGTCTTCCAGAAACATGTCCAAGAGCCCTCGATATGTCCTGGGCGGCCTGGCGCACCCGTTTTGAGAGCGGGCTTATGCGGCTGTCATCGATCTGGAAGGTCGTGCCGGCCATGCTGATTGCTGCAATCACGTTGCCGCTCATGTCACGGATGGGGGCGGAGATGCAGCGCAGGTTTCGCACATCTTCTTCATCGTCTATCGCCCAGCCGTTGACACGGACGGCGGCCAGATGTTCCTTGAAGGCAATGGGATCAGCCAATGTGTTCGGCAGTTTCTTTTTCCACTCGAGTGGAGACAGAATTTCGTCAACCTCATGTTCGGGCAGCCAGGCCAACAGGGATTTTCCAAGTGAAGAACTGTGGAGAGACAGGCGTTTGCCGACCCAGGAACTGATTCTGATTGGTTGTTCGCATTCCAGCTTCGCAAGATAAACCGCCTCGTTTCCTTCGAGAACGCCGAGATGGCAGGTCAGTTGTACCTCACGCGCCAGTTCCTGGAGAAATGGTATCGCCAGTTCAGTGACATTGCGCTGGCTTGCTGCAACAGAGCCAAGCTCAAAAAGGCGGAGCCCGAGAACATAACCACCATCTACCTGCTGGTAGAGAGCCCCCAAGCTCTTCAACGTTGTCAGCAATGTATGTGCGCTGCTTTTCGGCAGTTGCAGCTCCGTTCGGATTCCCGTGAATCCAATCCCGGGATTCCTCGAAACAAGTTTTAGAATATCGAACCCCTTCTTCAGGGCCGGTACCTGCGTGCTCATCCATCCACCAAGCATAAGTTCATTAGAAAGAACCTAAGTTCCCGATAGAGACTATTAGCAGTTCAAGGCACGAGGTGCAATCGTCCCTGCCCGGCGCGCGCATAACCGGATTGGTATCGAAACTAATGGGTGAATTAAAAAATTTCTCGATAACACTGCGATAAGGAACTGAGAATATACCGTGGAGAGTTTAATGTTTTCTCATGCCATCATGCTGCATTCACTGTAAAATCAAATGCCGTACTTCCTTAAAGAAAAGCATGCCCCGTCGCCTCGTCCTGATCTCAGCTTTACTCGGCCTCATTCTGGCGGCCATCGCTATCATACCCTGGACTCTGGCCTCCCGCGGTCCGGAGGCGATGATCATTCGCCAGATGAGAAGGGATTACGGTTTGCAGGTCGATGTGAGAGGCGAAAGCACCTTTGCCCTTTTACCGACGCCACGCATCAAACTTGAAGATATCTCTATCCAGGGGCTCGATGGTCGTATTGCTATAGACGGAGCGACCTTGCGTGGTGAATTGGGTCTGTGGTCACTGATACGCGGTCAAGTGGAATTGACCGAAGTGGCGTTGTCGGACGCGAAGGTAGACATCAATCTGAAGGATGCGAATGATTCTTTCTGGATGAATAGCGCCGCCCGGCTGCGTCTCCAGGGTTTTGACAGCAAGGCCCGGCAACTGATCATCGCCAACAGTTCCGCGGTAATTCACAGGGATAAACACGCAGATATCATCCTCGACGCCCTGAATATCGCAGTTGATTGGCCTGAGGATAATGCTCCGTTCTCAATGACGGCTTCCACGTCATGGAAAGGCAAGGTAATCAGTATTTCCAAAGCTGACTTTCTCCCTTCCGCGCTTTTGAATGGCAAACCAAGCCCTTTCAATTTCTCCATAACCGCAGCCGAGAGTCGTATAGACCTTTCCGGCTCCATCAGGTTTGACCGCGCCTGGAATGCAACTCTGTCGGGACAGAGCTCTGCCAGAACCGCTTCGCTTCGCAACCTCGCGAATTGGACAGATCTCGCGCTTCCGTTGGCGCCCCTCGTTGAAGCCGTCGCTATTGAAGGCGAATTCAGCACCCAGAAAAATGTCGTGTCCTGGCCTTCGGTCCGCATCAGGCTGGGTGAAGACAGGCTTGAAGGCTCATTGTCTTTCCGTCTCGATGAGGAACGCAATGCTGTAGACGGGACACTGGCCACCGATAACCTGGACCTGACCCGCTTTCTTCTTCCGGTCGGCGACTTGTTCGACGATAGAAAGCCGCCCCCCTCCCTTAGGGAACTCAACAGAGCAGATCTTGACCTGCGTCTGTCCGCAGCAGCCGGTAAAATCGGCATGCTGCAAATGAACGATATGGCGTTCAGCCTTTTGCTCAAACCCGACCGCTTCGAAGCATCGCTCAGTCGCGCAACGATAGATAAAGGCGTCGCGAAGGGACGTCTGCTCGTGACCGGCCCCGCCGAGGCGCGCGAGGTGAAGGTTCTCGGGTCGCTGGATAATGTCGCAATGACCTCCCTTGCCTTCGGCACAGAGGTGGAAATGCCGATTGTCACCGGCACGGTTCAGGGCCTGATCAATCTCGAAAGCCGTGGCGCCACGATGACGGAGATTTTGAAGCAAAGCCATGGACGCATTGTTGCGACCGTCGCGAACGGTGAAATTCGCGGTTTCTCTATTCCGGACACGCTCAGGCAGACCAAAGGCAAGGCCTCAACCGGCACTCCTGAACTGGTCAAGGGAAACACACCTTTCAGTACAGCCCGCATGATCGTTTCCGTTGAAGGCGGCATGGGGTGGATCACCGACGGCTCCATAGTTATGGCAGGGGCGAGTTCCGAATTGCGCGGGGGAATTTTCCTGCCGGACCGATCACTTGCGGTAAGCTCGCTCTCCTTCTCGAACAAGACCGAAAACAGGACTGGTCTGGTCATTGGCATGGAAGGCCCGTGGAGCACGCCAAGGCTGACAACCCATATAATAGAGGATGCGAGGCCAGCGCCCTCTCCCGGCACAAACAATCAGCCTTGAATTTTCCCGACAACGTCACGAGTTGCCGGAGTTCTTTTCCGCCTCTCGGGCCCTGGACGCATTGCGTTTCGCGAGAAGACCGGCGCCGATAACACCCGTCGCCACGATAGCGATAAGGATGGTCGAGGCGGCATTGATTTCAGGCGTCACTCCAAGTCTCACCTGGCTATAGATCCGCATCGGCAGCGTTGTCGCTCCCGGTCCGGAGGTGAAACTCGCGAGCACGAGATCATCAAGTGACAATGTGAATGCGAGAAGGAAACCGGCTCCGATAGCTGGAGAAATCAGAGGTAACGTCACCCGCAGAAAAGTCTGAAACGGCGTGGCTCCAAGGTCCATCGCCGCTTCCTCCAAAGAGGTATCAAAAGAAATCAGGCGCGATTGAACGACCACCGTAACGAAACACATCGTCAGTGTGGTGTGAGCGAGCGTTATCGTCCAGAAGCCTCTGTTGAAATCCACCGCGACGAACAGCAATAGCAGTGAGAGACCGGTGATGACCTCGGGCATGACCATCGGCGCATAGACCATTCCGATAAAAAGCGTCCTGCCACGAAAACGGCCGTAACGAACCAGTGCTATGGCCGCCAACGTGCCGAGAAGAGTTGCAGCGGTCGCAGACAGAAACGCAACCCTGATCGTTACCCATGCCGCGTCGATCAGCGCCTGATTGTTCCACAAAGCGACATACCATTGTGTCGAGAAGCCGCCCCACACGGTCACCAATCGCGATGCATTAAAGGAATAGACGATCAGAAGAACGATCGGCAGATAAAGAAAAGCAAAGCCAAATGCCAGAACAGTGGCATTGAACATACCCAGCGAACGCCTCATGGCTTTTCCTCCAGTCGGCGGGCTTCCGAATTCTGGTAGATTACGATGGGTATGACGAGCAAAGCGAGAAGCACGATCGCAACAGCCGACGCCAGCGGCCAATCCCTGTTCGAGAAGAACTCGCTCCACAATGTCTTGCCGATCATCAGGGTTTCAGATCCACCCAGAAGATCGGGAATAACGAACTCTCCAACGGCTGGAATGAAACAAAGAAGTGAGCCAGCGATAATCCCTGACTTGGACAACGGCACCGTGATCGCCCAGAATGCCCGCCAGGGTGGGCAACCGAGATCCAGAGCCGCTTCGATGAGACTCTCGTCAAGTTTTTCCAATGTCGCATACAGCGGCAAAACCATGAACGGCAGATAAGCGTAAACGATGCCGATGAATATCGCGGTTTCGGTGTTGAGAATGTCCAATGGTTGCGAAATGGCGCCGCAGAAAAGTAAAAGCTGGTTCAGTAATCCTTCCGGTTTCAAGATACCGATCCAGGCATAAATCCGGATCAGAAAACTCGTCCAAAACGGCAGGATCACGAGAGCCAGCAACATCGGGCGCCAACTCACAGGCGCACGCGCCATGGCATGCGCGATGGGAAAACCGACGATGAGCAGCAGGAATGTCGAAATCCCTGCAATTCTGATCGAGGTTAGAAAGGCGCTGAAATAAATGCTGTCCTCGACCAGCATACGATAGTTTTCAAAACTCAGCGCCGAGAAATAGCCTGATATGTCGCCCCAATCCCAGACCGGAGCATAAGGCGGCTGCGCCGTGACGTAATATGACAGGCTGATCTTCAGAACGATCAGGAAAGGCAATAAGAAGAACACAGCCAGCCACAGCAGAGGCACAGCGGGTACCAGCATTCTTAGAAAATGCGTTCTTCCCGGCTTCGGCATCATCTCGTTCATCGCGAAAGGATCACGGCGGAATCGGGCGCAAAAGAAAGCTGTACCCCCTCATCCCAACTGATCGGATTATCAACATAGCGGTTAACATTGGCACGCGAGGCGCGGATAAACGAGCCACAGTCCAGTCTGATGCGATAGACCGTCCAGTCACCGAGGTAACCGATATCCCACACCTCACCGGACATCAGATTTGGAGAACTCAGCGGCAGATGCCGACCGACGATCATTTTTTCCGGACGGATGGCAATGGCAACAGATTGGCCGTCATGCAGCACCTCATCCGGATCGTCGACGGTGAGGAATGTTTGCGAAGCCGAGGTTTCGACATGCCAATGCCCGGTCTCATCGCGCCCGGCAACCTTACCCTCCAGGACGTTTACGTCGCCGACAAATTCTGCAATGAAACGTGTTTGCGGCTGCTCGTAGATTTCGCCCGGCGTTCCGACCTGCTCGATATGCCCTTTGTTCATGACGGCGATACGGTCCGCCATCGTCATCGCTTCTTCCTGGTCGTGAGTGACCACGACAAAGGTGGTTCCCAGATCGTTCTGGAGGTCCATCAGCTCGAACTGTGTCTCCTCGCGCAACTTCTTGTCGAGCGCGCCTAGGGGTTCATCGAGAAGCAATACCTTCGGGCGCTTGGCCAGAGCACGTGCCAGAGCCACGCGCTGACGTTGTCCTCCCGAGAGCTGGGCCGGATAACGCCTCGCCAGCGGCTCCAGTTGCACCAGTCGCAACATTTCGAGCACACGATCGCCGATCTCTTTTGCAGGCATACCATCCTGACGCAGACCGAAGGCGATGTTTCGTTCCACGCTCATATGCGGAAACAGGGCATAAGACTGGAACATCATGTTGACCGGGCGGCGATAAGGCGGAACGCCCGAAAGGTCTCGACCGCCAAGAATGATTTTTCCGGAAGTCGGCTGCTCAAACCCCGCAAGCATCCGCATCAGAGTTGTCTTGCCACAACCAGAAGGCCCGAGCAGACAGAAAAACTCGCCCTCATAAATGTCCAGTGAAAGATCGGTCACGGCAACCGTATCACTAAACTGCTTGGTCACAGACTGGAACTGAATCAATGGCTTAGCCGTCGGATCGTTCCACGGCGAAAAGGTGCTGCGCACGGCACCTAGACGGACGCGCTGCGACATCAGAGACAATTATCGGCGAACTCCTGTTAAATTACTTTTCATGAAATGCCGTAACAAATGAAATACAGGTGGCTCCGGGCAGACCATAATCTACTTTGCCATCCGAGTGATGATGGCACAATAAGCCACGAGAAATTTCCGGAAAGAAAAATGAAGCCCTGATCTCCCGCAACTGCGGGAGACATACCAGCGTTTCGGATATGTAAAGGTAGTAACCAACTCAACAACGAGAACCTACTGGTTCGGACGCAAGCCTGAACGCCCGGTTTTCGATTGTTTCGCCTAAAAAATCAGCCGTCTTCCCGCAGAGCCTCCGACACCCGCGCCTGCATCACCTCCGGGCGCAACAACACCAGAGCCCCACGGGTCCGCTCGATAAGCTCATCCTGTGTCATGGTCGAAAACTCACGCGTGACCTGCTCGCGACGACATCCGATCCGCCCAGCCAAAACATGGTGATAGGGTGGCGGAGTAACTACCCGCTGCCCTTCGTGACCGCTGCGAGGAACAGACATGCGCAGCAATTCCGAATAAAGGCGATGACGCAGATCGAGCACTGTATGCTCCATCACACGTGCATTCAGATCTCGAATGCGATTGGTGAGAATGCGGAACATCCGCTCCGCAACGACCGGGGAATGATAAAGAACTTCCCTGAAAATGGCCGCCGGCATGACACAGACCTCACCGCGGGTAAGGGCCGTAACATTGGCGGAACGCTTGACGCCGTCAATGGCCGACAATTCGCCGAACAATTGACCGCCCCGCATCTCACCGAGAATAACCTCTTTCCCGGCGGCCGTGCGCATCAGAATGCGGACATCACCTGAAACCAGGAAATAAACATCCGTGGAAGGATCATCGAAATCGAGCAATATCTCGTTCGGATCGAATTTTTTCCAGCGGCAGCGGCTCTCGATTGCGGCAAAATCGATGCCGGAATCCTTCAGGATGGAAAAATCAACTAAACGCGCCATGTCCCGCTCTCATCATACGAACTTTTGAGGATGACAATCTAATCGACGGCTTTGATCAAGGGTAGAAAACGTATTAATATCGAGACGAACTTACAAAAAAGCTACCTTTCCATATTTGATGAAGCTCAAATAGCAAGTAAAACCCTTATGCTTTAACGACTTTACTGCTATTAACCCCCGCTCGGTGGCATGCATTACGGGTATCAACTACCAGCCGGGCGCTTTCAGCAAGTTGTGCGTAATTCACGTGATCATGATCCGTCACGATCAAAACCGCATCAAAGTCGGCTACAGATTCGACATTGAGCGGTATGCTGCGCCTGTTTTGCAGCGTCTTGTATTCACGCGTGGATGGAATTTTGTCGATATAGGGATCATGAAACTCGACGTTTCCGCCACGAGCCTCGATCAATTCAATCAGCTTGAGGGCCGGACTTTCCCGGATGTCATCGACATTTTTCTTGTACGCGATGCCAACCATCAGGATTTTTGCGCCTGAGAGCCCCTTGCCCAACCGGCGATCAAGAGCTTCAGCCAGCCGCTCGACCACCCTGTAGGGCATCCTGGTGTTGATCTCTCCCGCCAGTTCGATGAAGCGCGCAGTAATATCGTATTCGCGAGCTTTCCAGCTCAGATAAAAGGGATCGATCGGGATGCAATGACCACCGAGTCCAGGGCCAGGATAGAATGGCATGAATCCGAAAGGTTTGGTTTTGGCGGCATCGATCACCTCCCAGATATCGATCCCCATCGCTTCGTAAACAACCTTCAGTTCGTTGACGAGCGCGATATTAACCGCACGAAAGATATTCTCCGTAAGCTTGACCGCTTCGGCCGTCGCCGTCGATGAAACCGGGACGGTTCGCTCAACCAGCGCACTATAAAGTGCATCAGCTATTGCCAGCGAAATCGGACCGTCACCGCCGACCACTTTTGGAATACGAGAAGTGTTGAACTCGCCGTTGCCCGGGTCTTCCCGCTCAGGGGAGAACGCAAGAAAGAAATCGGTACCGCTTTTCAGACCGGTCTGTTCCAGAATCGGTTTTACGACTTCAAGCGTCGTTCCCGGATACGTGGTCGATTCCAGAACGATCAACTGGCCCGAGCGAAGCGTTTTCGCAATCTCGGACACTGTATTCCTGATATAGGACAGATCCGGCTCACCATGGTGTGTCAGGGGCGTCGGTACACAAATGATGATGGCCTCGACCTCTCCCAATCTGGAGAAGTCATCGGTCGCACCAAAGCGACCGGATGCAACAGCATTTGCAACAGCATTTTCCGGCAGATGGCGAATGAGGGGTTCACCGCGGTTGAGACCCGCAACCCGATCGGAATTGATATCAAACCCAACAACCTGGAACCCGGTTCCCGCCGCGACCAGCGATAGCGGCAGGCCGACATAACCAAGCCCGATCACGCCAATACTGAAATCCCTTCTCTCAATGGAATTGAGTATCTGCTCCACGGCAGCGGTCCCGGTATCATTTGTCTTGGCAGTAGTTTCTTGGTCCATCGGATATCGACAGGTTGCAGGTCAGGGAATAGCAATCTGTGATGCTGTGTCGATATAAAGTCAACAGACGTGCCAACTTTGTTTATCGGGTTGCTATCGATGCAATATTCTTGAGATTGTCGATCAGAAAGTATGGATCAGCCGGGCCTTTACAGCATAGTCACGGTCGTAAGCTACAACATTTCGGGCCGTCACCGCCGAAGAGGCAACGATGGCAATAAGAAGAAAAAGCCCTGCCAGTCGTATGGCTGAAATCGATACCCTACGGTTACTTGCGTCAAAATGCATGACAGCTCCGAAACAACGTCAATGATGGCGAATCATCTGTACCAACATACTTTTATCTCGTACCAGACGATGGCCGAATAAAGGCAACAGCTTGGCAGGACTTGAGAATATCGAACAGTGTTCCCGGAGGAGCTACAAATTCGCTCCTTGCCAAAGATGAATGAAAAGGCCAAAAGCGCTCATGCTTCACCTGTCAGACCTAACCTTTCGAATCGGAGATCGTCTCCTGCTGGATCGCGCCTCACTGGCGGTGCCGACGGGGGCTTGTGTCGGGTTGGTCGGACGTAACGGCACGGGAAAGACTACGCTATTCCGGATCATTCAGGGAGAATTGTCCACGGAATCGGGGTCTTTCAGTCTGCCGCGCAACACTCGCATCGGCGCGGTGGCTCAGGAAGCGCCCAGCGGATCGGAACGCCTGATCGACGTCGTATTAGCTGCCGACACCGAACGCCTCTCATTAATCGAAGAGGCTGAAACCGCTGATGGATTGCGGCGTGCTGAAATAGAAACCCGTCTGGCGGATATCGGAGCCCACGCAGCTCCTGCACGTGCTGCCGCCATTCTCCATGGGCTTGGTTTTGATCATGCAGCACAGCAACGTTCCTGTTCGGATTTCTCTGGCGGCTGGCGCATGCGGGTTGCTCTGGCTGCGGTGCTTTTTTCCGAGCCGGATCTGCTCCTTCTCGACGAGCCGACCAACTACCTCGACCTTGAGGGAACCTTGTGGCTTTACAATTACCTCGAACGTTACCCCCACACCGTTCTGATAATCAGCCATGATCGTGAACTTCTTGACAGCTCAGTGAATCATATCGCCCATCTGGAACACGGTAAGCTGACACTCTATCGTGGCGGATATACTTCCTTTGCAAGGCAGTACGCGGAAAAGCGTGAACTGGCTGCCAAGATGCGAGTCAAGCAGGAAGCCGAACGCAAACACCTGCAAGCCTTCGTTGACAGATTTCGCGCCAAGGCCTCCAAGGCACGCCAGGCCCAGTCCCGGGTGAAGCGGCTGGAAAAACTCGACCCTATCGCCACAATGGTGGAAGACGAGACCCTGCGCTTTGACCTTCCAGGGCCCGAACGCCCCCTCGCCCCTCCGCTGGTGGCCATTGACAAGGCGGCTGTAGGTTATGGCGAAGAGCCTGTGCTTGATCGTCTCAACCTGAGAATATTGCCGGACGACCGCATCGCCCTGCTCGGCGCCAACGGCAATGGTAAATCGACGTTTTGCAAACTCATCGGCGGACGTCTGGCGGCGATGCGGGGAGAAATACAGGCTCCTTCCAAAATGAAGGTCGCTTATTTCGCTCAGCATCAACTCGATGAATTGCGACCGGAAGCAACTGTCTTCGATCATGTCGCCGATAAGTTACCGGGTGCGCCGATGGCGCAAATCCGTTCAAGATCGGCCCGTTTCGGCTTTCCCGGCGCCCGTGCCGATACTCCCGTGTCGTCCTTGTCGGGTGGCGAGAAGGCTCGCCTTCTGATGGGGCTCGCTGCTTTCGACAGCCCTGATCTGCTCATTCTCGACGAGCCGACCAACCACCTCGATATCGACAGTCGCACCGCGCTCATGGAAGCTATCAATGATTATTCGGGAGCGGTCATGCTCGTCAGTCATGATCGCTTTCTGATCGAAGCCTGCGCCGACCGGCTCTGGCTGGTTGCCAATGGTGGCGTAAAGCCATTCGATGGAGACATGGACGACTATCGCGATCTGATCCTCTCAGGCGGGGAAACGGCTACGACACGACGCAACGACCGTGCGGAGAGCAACTCCCTTTCGCGCACAGAGGAACGCCGCGCCGCTGCGGAATTGCGGGTCTCGCTCGCTCCATTGCGCAAACGCCTCGAGGCGACAGAAGCGCGTATGAAGAAGCTGTCGGAAGTCATTACCAAGATCGACAGTACGCTTGCTGACGGCACAGCTTTCTTGAAAGATGCGACAAAGGCGTCTGAACTTGCACGCATGCGTGCCGAAGCTGCCGAAACACTGGAGAAGACGGAAGAAGAATGGCTGGTGATAAGCAGCGAAATAGAAGCTGCGAGCAGCTGACCACTCAACCATTTCTTCAACGCTTTCGAAAAAACCTTAGAGCCTTTTCCGTTTAATCGGTATCGATTAAACGATGAGAAAATGCGTCTTAACAATAAGTTAGAGCGTTGCAGCGATTCATATTGAACGCAAAACGCTCTAACGATTTGACTCAGGGGAATTTTCTTTTCATTTGCTTTTTCAGCTTTGTGTTTGAGAAATTACATTAGACAAATCTTCCTGCTTTCCCGTCAATCGGAGCTACCCTTCCAAGGAGACTGCAATGAACCTACCGCCGCAAATCGTCATCTTGACCGGCGCCGGCATTTCGGCAGAATCCGGCATTCCTACCTTTCGGGCCAGCGATGGCTTGTGGGAACAGCACCGTGTGGAAGATGTTGCTACTCCCGAAGGTTTTCATCGCGACCCCGATCTGGTCCAAAGTTTCTATAATGCCCGGCGCGCCTGGTTGCAGAACCCGGAAGTCCAGCCGAATGCGGCGCATGTTGCGCTTGCTGAACTACAGAGACGTCACCCGGGCAGGGTTACGCTAATCACCCAGAACATCGATAATCTACATGAACGAGCCGGATCGAAAGGCGTTCTTCATATGCATGGCGAACTACTCAAAGTTCGCTGCGTCGAAACGGAACGCATTTACGACTGGCCCGGAGACGTCACCAATGGCGATTGCTGCCATTGTTGCAATCCTGCACACTCGCTGCGTCCGCATGTCGTATGGTTCGGCGAGGTGCCGTTGGGATTGGAGAAAATCGGGAACGCATTGCACAACGCCGATCTCTTCGTGGCAATCGGAACATCGGGTAACGTCTACCCCGCAGCCGGCTTTGTTGCCGAAGCGCGCGCCCAGGGCGCAGCAACTCTGGAGATCAATCTGGAGCCATCAAAGACAAACGGCCTGTTCGATGATGCATGGTTCGGCCCTGCCAGCAAACAGGTGCCCTTGTGGGTTGAGTCTATACTTCAAGGAATCTGATCGGAAGAGACAGACGACAACGAGGAGCCCACCCTTCGGCGTGCGGTGGACTCTCCGTCGATAAAGCGGACATGCTCAAGCGCCGGGCTTCACCGTCCTGTCGAGTTTGTTGTTAATGAAGAAATAAAGTTCGCGTCCTTCGGGTTCGGCATAAAGAACCTGGGTTTCACGCCCGCCTCTTCCGCTCTCGCCGATAAGCACGTCGGTCGGTAACTTGCCTTTGAGACGAACCAGCTCGCATTCGCTGATGCCGACATCAATGGTCGAAGTTGTTACAGGTGCATCTCCCTCACATGTGCCATCCATCCTCAGGACCGGACCGCTATAGGCCAATACGACAGGCGCCTGCTGGACGGGCGGTTGATAGACCGGTTGAGCATTTTGCTTCTGACCGCTGTCGCAAGCCGTAAGGCCGAGTGTCAAAGCGACGCATAAGGTGGCGCTCCAAAACTTCATAATAGCTTCTTTCCTGTTCCCCAGAAAACTTTTGGCTCCGACCGGACCAAAAAACTCTTCCAGGCTGGCATCCATCACATAAAAATACTTCGACATCACCGCTGTTGCTATAGCGTCGCTCTTGCCTTCAGAGCTCGCTCGAATAGATCGCGGGCATCGTTCAACAATGCCTTTCGGCTATCGTCGCGGGAATAGAACATGTGGCCGCCAGCATAGACCTTCAGTTGTGCCCTTGTTCCATCTCCAAGATCGGGAAGCTGGTCCAACAATATCTGGCTGGCGTAATAGGGTGTCACAAGGTCTGTGGCGCCATGGACGACAAGAACCTGCATTGCAGGATCAAGCGCCATTGATCGGCGCAACGCACTGAGACTTTCCTGAGCCCGGTTGCCTTTGCCCCAGTCCCAGGCTGCATTGACGCTGTTGTTGAGAAGCTCATAGCGAATATCGCGTACTCTGTATCCGAGCGTATTCCCCAGCAGGTCAATCATCGCACTCGTCAGAGGTGCGGTCATCGCTGTCAGAACCGGGTCCTCAAAACGAGAATTTGCAGCCGTTGGATTAGGATCGAGACCGCTTACACCGGTATCGTATGCGCTGACCACTTCGCCACGAGCGCGATGTAATTCGCGCTGGAATGTCCTCATGTCTATCCGCCCGGCCATACGCAGCACCAGAGCCGGATCGAGCCCGGTCAATGCGGCAACCTTCTCGCTGACGCGCGTCACGGCGTCCTTGTCGGCTAAACCGCGAATGAGATCACTCAGATACTGGGTTGCCGCATAGGTTTCAGCATCTCGTAGAGCCTGCCTGTCAAAGGGAAGACCTTTCGCCTCCATGGCCGCCGCCGCATAAGACGGCAGGCGGGCCGCGTAAGCCCATGGAGCATGGTCCGGCTGGAAGACCCAGCCGAAATCCAGAACCGGGGAAACCAGAACAAGAGCGCTGAACCCTATGCCCTGTTCGGTCTGAAGCTCCTCAGCAAGCAGAGGCCCGCGAAAACCACCATAACTTTCACCGACAAAGAACTTGGGTGAAACAAGCCTGTCATTTTCCTTCATCCATCGTGCGATAGCGGAAGAAAGAAGCTGGATATCACCTTCCACGGAGTAGAAACGCCGACGAACCTCATCATTGCCGAGTACCCTGCTGTACCCGGTTCCGGGGGGATCGATAAAAACAAGATCGGTAAATGCAAGCCAGGTCTCGGCGTTGACCATTGGCGTCACCGGCGCCGAGGGCGAAATGGTTTTCGCCCCAAGCGGCAACCGCCATGGGCCTAACGCCAACAGGTTAAGATAAGCAGAAGCAGCACCCGGTCCACCATTGACAGCGATAGTGACCGGGCGTTCCGTACGGTCGGCTCCATCCAGGCTATAGGCGGTAAAACCGATTTCCGCCTGTACTTCGCCCCTAGTGTCGATGATCGACATTGCACCGACAGTCGCGGTAAAGGCTAGTTTCTTTCCGTCAATTTCAATAACATGGTGTGTTACGGAGGGCGAAGGCAGACGTGGAAGGGAAGATGATGATATGCGCTCTCTTGCCTGGTCCCTGCCTTCGGAGGAAGGGTTTCCAGCCGGCTGGGCCAGAACCGCACCGGCAAATGGCGCAAAAGACATTCCTGCTATCAGAAGTGCCGTGAATAGAGTGGATCTCGTTTGCTTGGCCACAGATATCTCCCCTGACGCAACGTTATTGAATTCAGGCTTTCTTTTCCCACCGCCCGCGCTCGTCCTGTTGCCAGTAGGTTGCTTCGAACCCCGCGGCCTTAACCGCTTTCCACTGCTCTCTGGCACGCATCAACATATCCGGATCCTCGCCATCGAACAAAACAACGATTCGTTCATAATCCTCGACGGCATCAGGTAGCTCCGCCCCCTCGACCAGGAAACGGATCTGTGCACCATTGGCATTATCGCTTTGCAAGGTGAGTAGAATCGGCTGGCTGGCCGCCGTTGCTTCTGTCGCAATCGCATGCGGCAGAAAACTTTCATCTGAAAAGGTCCAAAGATGATCATCCAGAGCGGCCAACCGCTCTTCGCTCGTTGCTTGAATGATAGCGCGCCATCCACGCCCCATCGTTTTCAGAAGCAGGGTAGGCAGCGCCGCCTCGAGAGGCTGACGCTGCAAATGATAAAACCAGACCTCAGCCATATCGTCTCCGCACGATCAGCTTTCGTAATTGTCGCGGACGAGACGATCGAGCAGACGCACGCCCCATCCGGAGGCCCATGTCTGGCTGATCTCGTTTTTCGGTGAGTCCATTGCAGTGCCGGCAACGTCGAGATGAGCCCAGGGGACATCTTTGACGAAACGCTTGAGGAAGGCCGCTGCAGTGCAAGCTCCGCCAAGACGGCCACCGGTATTTTTTACATCGGCGAATTGTGAATCTATCATTTTGTCATATTCTGATGTGACAGGCATACGCCACACCTTCTCGCCTGTGGTCTCAGCCGCCAGCGCCAGTTGTTCGGCCAGGATGTCATCATTGGAGAACATACCGGCATAGTGATTGGCGAGAGCCACCATGATTGCACCGGTCAATGTCGCCAGATTGATCATGAACTTCGGCTTGAAACGTTCCCGCGCATACCAGAGCACATCCGCCAGAACAAGGCGTCCCTCGGCATCGGTGTTGATGATCTCGATCGTCTGGCCCGACATGGAAGTGACGATATCGCCGGGACGCTGAGCCTTTCCGTCCGGCATATTTTCCACGAGGCCGATAAGGCCGACCACATTGGCCTTGGCCTTACGACCTGCAAGGGCGTGCATGAGGCCGACGACACACGCCGCGCCACCCATATCGCCCTTCATGCCTTCCATACCCTCTGCCGGCTTGATTGAGATACCTCCGGTATCGAAGCACACGCCCTTACCTATAAAGGCGATGGGTTCCTGCCCGCTCTTGGCGCCGTTCCACCGCATCACCACAACACGGCTCTCATGCTCGGAACCCTGCCCTACACCCAGAAGAGCATTCATACCAAGCTTGCGCAGGGCTTTCTCATCAAGAATTTCAACCTCGACGCCTAGCTTTTCAAGCGCTTCTGCCCGGCTGGCAAATTCAACGGGAAACAGAACATTCGGCGGCTCGTTGACGAGATTACGCGCCAGGATAGTTCCCTCTGCGACTGCTTCGACATCCTTATAGGCCTTCTTGGCGGCATCGACATCGTCAACGGCAAAAACCACCTTGGCGAGATGTTCCTGCTTGCTCTCGCCAGTCTTTTTCTTGCTCTTGTACTGTTCGAATCGATAATTACGAAGGCAAGCGCCAAGAGCCATCTCGGCGATATTTTCAGGCTCCGCAGAATCACCCGGGAAATCGGCGATTATCATAGCAGTGCCCCGACTGACAGTTGCTATGCTTGCGCCACCAAGCTTGGCCCAGTCGAATTTCTTTACGTCCTTTTCATCGCCCAGCCCGATAACGACGAGACGCTCCGCCGCCATGTCGGATGGCGTGAGTATGCTCATGGAACCAAGATATTTTCCCTTGAACCCTTCCGCTTTTGCGGCGCGGGCGATCAGCTCGGAAAGCCCGTTTCCCAAAGCGGCGACAGCTTTCGGAGAAGGCTGCAGATCGTCGCGAACGAAGATGACGACGGAACCGTTGCCCGAGCCCCCGAAAGGCTTGAATTCAATCTTGAGATCGCGAGACATGTCATTCCCCTGAACGCTGTTAACAAAATTCGACGCGACCACTTTGCCGCAATGCGTCACCGTATGTCAAAATACCGAATACGGCAGTTCGTTATTATGGTCGCTAATAGGATACTCACAACTGAGTGTAACGCCGCCATAAATCTTGCCCTTAAACCGCAGGCGCGCTAGTCAGGCAGACCCGCATCGGGCAACAAGGACCGGCATGCACCTTATCGAGCGCTATATACTGAAGATCGCTTTCAATGCCTTCCTGGTCTGTCTGGTTGCGCTTACCGGCGTGCTATGGGTTACGCTGGCTTTGCGGCAGCTCGATTTCATAACGAACAAAGGGCAGACCATTCTGGTGTTCCTGTTCGCAACGACCTTGTCTCTGCCTGGCCTTGTAACCCTGATTGCCCCGGCCGCACTCTTTATCGCCACGTTGTATACGCTCAACAAACTGAACAGCGACTCAGAGCTGATTGTCATGACGGCGGCTGGCTTCCCTCCTCGTCGGCTTCTGACCCCATTCATGGTTCTGGGAACGGGGGTCTGCATCCTGGTCGCATTCATGACCCTTTATCTGATGCCGATCAGCTCGCAGGTTCTCCGGGACCTGGTTACCAAAGTTCGGGCGGATTTCGTTTCCAATGTGGTGAAAGAAGGCCAGTTCACCACTCTCGATACCGGCATAACATTCCATTTTCGAGAACGTGCCGGCGACGCCCTTCTTGGCATTTTCATGCAGGACCGTCGCGATCCGGACAAAACCATCGTTTATATCGCGGAGCGTGGGCAGACGGTCGATGTCAGCGGCGACAGCTATCTGATGCTTGAAAACGGGTCCATTCAGCGGCAACAACCCAAGTCCAGAGATTCCTCTATCGTCGTTTTCGAGCGATATGCCATTAACCTGTCGTCACTGGCCAAGGATTCCGGCGACGTCATCTATAAGCCGGCAGAACGAACGACGGCTTCCCTGCTGTTTCCTGATCCCAATGATCCCCTTTATAGCATTCAGGAAGGGCGTTTCAGGGCAGCACTACACGACAGACTATCGGCGTGGATTTATCCACTGGCGATGATGATGATTGCACTTGCCGCACTGGGAGACGCCCGAACGACCCGGCAGGGCCGAGGAATCGCAATCACCACCGCTATCATAGCCATGGGCGTTTTGCGTATCATCGGTTTCGCCGCCCTCACCGCTCTCGTTCGCAGTCCTTTGGCGGTCTTCGTTTTGTACGGTGCACCTATTCTCACGATAGTGGTTTCGTTGCTGTTTTTCCTGCAGGGTTCCCTCACCCAGTTCTGGAGGGCGCAGTTCGGTCGCTGGATCAACCAGCATGTCCGCCTTCCATCCCTGCGTTTACCGAGGTTGTCATGATCCTGATCGGCCGCACTCTCGGAAGGTATTTTTCTCTCAGGTTCACCAAGGTCATCCTCGCGGTATTCCTGACTGTTTTCGTGCTGGTTTACACACTCGATTTCGTAGAGCTTTTACGCCGTGCGGGAGAGACGCCGGGAGCCTCGGCAGGCCTGATGGCCAGATTGGCTCTTTTCCGAACACCCGCAGTCGCCGAACTGGTTCTGCCCTTCGCCGTTCTTTTTGGAAGCACCGCGGCATTGCTGCAACTCAGCCGTAAACTGGAGCTTGTCGTTGCCCGTTCGGCAGGTATTTCTGCATGGCAGTTCCTACAGCCGGCTATTCTCGTTGCTACCCTGATCGGTATATTGTCGATTACGGTCTACAACCCGGGCTCTGCTCAGCTGAAGCAGAAAGCTTCCGAAATCGAGGCCCGGGTTTTTGCCCGGTCAACCCAGTCTTCGGGTAAGGACCTGTGGCTCCGGCAAAGGAGTATCGATGGCCAGGCTATTATCCGGGCTGAGGGAATCATCGAGGGGACGACCACTCTGACCGGCGTGACCATTTTCACCTTTGACGACAAAGGTGCGTTCCTCGAACGCATAGAGGCTCCAGAGGCGACTTTGCGGGAAGGATACTGGGAACTGAAGGAAGCACGTCTGCTTTCCGCAACCCAGGAACCGCAGATTTATGATGTTTACATGATGGCTTCGACCCTTGAAGCCTCGCAGGTTCGGCAGTCCTTTACATCACCGGATTCGATACCGTTCTGGAGCTTGCCCGACGTCATCAACAGGACAGAACGGGCGGGGCTTGATGCCACGCGATACCAGATTCAGTATCAGTCGCTACTGGCACGGCCCCTGTTGCTTATCGCCATGGTTTTTGTTGCAGCATCCGTCTCATTAAGGTTCTTTCGATTTGGTGGCGTGGCGAAGATGGTTCTTGGTGGCGTCGCGGCCGGGTTCGTGCTTTATGTGATACAACAAGTTATGGAGGATTTAGGTGCCTCCGGGTTTATCAGGCCAGTTGTCGCGGCATGGTTTCCTGCAGTCGTCGGGACTTTGCTCGGTATTTTGGCTCTGCTATACCAAGAGGACGGCTGATGATCCGCCGGTGTGGGGAGTGAGTATGAGTTGGTTTAGAACAACGGTCGCCGTTTCTGCGATCGCGACGGTGCTTTATTGTGCCGCCGGTTCTGGCCCTGTGCTTGCACAAGGGACACTCAACGATCTTATTTCATCCAAAACCAGTAACCGGCAGAATCAACAGGACCGTTTGTTCGTCGAGGCGAGAGAGCTTATCTACAACAACGATAAGAACACCATTTCCGCCTCCGGGAATGTCGAACTTCACTATCAGGGCCGTACCCTTCAGGCTGATCGTGTCATTTATGACCGTAATACCGGACGTGTCTTTGCCGACGGCAATGCCAGGCTGACCGACGCGGGTGGAACCGTCATGACGGGTGACCGTTTCGAACTGACGGATGACTTCAAAACCGGCTTCATAGACTCGCTCCATCTCGAGCAGAAGACGATGGAAAACGGCCAGCCCATTGTCGGTAGATTCTCATCGCCTCGCGCCGAGCGCATCGACGGCGAAACGACTGTTTTCAATCGCGGAATTTATACCGCCTGCGACTCCTGCAAAAAGGATCCATCTCGCCCGCCCCTGTGGCAGGTGAAGGCAGCGAGAATTATCCACAACAACAGCGAACGGACTATCTACTACGAGAACGCCACGCTGGAATTCGCCGGAATTCCTGTTCTGTACATGCCGTATTTCTGGTCGCCCGACCCGACGGTCAAGCGCAAAACCGGTTTCCTGGCTCCGCGCTATGTCTACGCAAAAAGCCTCGGCTTCGGTGCTCAAATTCCGTTCTTCTGGAATCTCGCTCCCAATTACGACATTACTTTCCGGCCGACATTCCTGAGTGAACAGGGTGTCCTCGGCCAGGCGGAATGGCGGCATCGGTTGGAAACGGGAACGTATAGTGTTCGTGCCAGCGGAATCTTCCAGCAAGATAAATCCCAATTCCTGATGCCCCCTAACGGGGCCGGTGACAGGGATTTCCGGGGATCACTGGAGTCAATCGGGCAGTTTCATATCAACCAGAACTGGAAGTGGGGCTGGAACGCCACGCTTGTGTCGGATAAGTGGTTCCTTGATAATTATCGGGTCCGCAGCCAGAATCTGACCGACCTTTTTTACAAGGAAGCCATTTCCACCGTCTATCTGCGTGGTAACGGTGATCGTTCGTTCTTCGATGTACGCGGATATTATTTCCAGGGCCTGTCTTCATACGACTTTCAAAAGCAGCAGCCTGTAGTTCACCCGGTAATGGACTACAACAAGCGGCTGAATGGTCCAGGTAATATCGGCGGCGAAATCGCTATCGATGTCAATGTCACGAGCCTGACCCGCGAAGCTGCCGAATACCAGCAGATTCCGACGCAGGTCGCGAAGATAAATGGTCTTTTTAACACCTGCGCGGTTTTTGAACGCGGCCAGTGCCTGGTTCGTGGCGTTTCCGGAACCAACACCCGTGCATCTGCCAGCATCTCCTGGCGTCGGGAATATATCGACAGCGTCGGTCAGGTCTGGACTCCGTTCACCTTCCTACGCGGCGACGCCTTTTATATGCAGCCGGACGTCACCGGCTATCAGAACGCTTATCTGAACGACTTCTGGCGCAGCGATGACGCTTTCGCAGGTCGCCTGATGCCCGGCGTCGGCCTGGAATACCGGTTCCCATTTGTCGCTGATTTCGGATCGTACGGAAAACAGACCCTGGAGCCGATCGCACAGATCGTGGCCCGCCCGAACGAAACCCATATCGGAAGACTGCCTAACGAAGACTCCCAGAGTCTGATGTTCGATGACACAACGATTTTCGAGTGGAACAAATTTTCCGGTTATGATCGGGTTGAGGGTGGCGTTCGTGCCAATGTAGGGGCCCAGTATTCGATTACCGGAAATGATGGCAGCTTCGCGAATGTGCTGCTTGGGCAATCTTTCCAGGTTGCCGGGCGTAATTCTTTCAAGATTGCCGACCTGACCAATACCGGCCTTGATTCCGGTCTGGATGACAGCCGTTCGGACTTTGTCGCACGCGCCCAATATGCGCCAAATAACAACTATTCACTTGTAACCCGAGGTCGGTTTGACCGCGACGATCTTAGCCTCAAGCGGTTTGAAACCGGTTTGACAGCAAATTTCCACCCGTTTCTGCCGGTCTCCGCGTCAATGCTATTTGCAACCTATGAAGCTCAGCCGGAGATCGGATACGGCTACCGCCGGACCGGTATCATGGGTTCTGCAACCTGGAACGTGACGCCAAACTGGTTCGTCAACGGATCCGCCGTTGTCGACCTCGACCGCACGGCACGTGCGCGCGCCATTTATGATGCAAACTTTGCGATCAACCCGGAGACAGCGCAGTATTACCGGAAGGCAAACATGGCCATCGATACCCTTTCCCTGGGGTTCGGTTATAACGATGAATGTACCAGCTTCTCGCTAAACTATATCGTCTCGCCACGAGATCTCTCATCGACTACAGGTTTAACTGAGCGTAATACGACAGTGATGCTAAGGCTCGAATTGAAATCTCTCGGTGCTGTTGCGGTTCGTCAGAACGTTAACGACGGCTCGTGATCCTGAACCAGGGTGTCTCCGTGTCGACAGCTCTTGAAAAACCATTGCTGATCACCCAAGGCGACCCAGCCGGAATCGGTCCTGAACTGGTCCTGATGGCCTGGCAGGACCGTCAGACGCTTAATTTGCCACCCTTTGCTCTGATTGCCGACCCGGCGCATATTGCAGGCTTGGCGAAGCAGCTCGACTGGAGCGTGCCGATCCGCGAAGTTTCTGCTGAAGACGCAGGTTCTGTCTTTGCCGATGCCCTTCCGGTCATTCCTATCAAATCCAAGGTAAATGCAGTTTCGGGACAGGCGAATCCGGCGACAGCTCCAGCAACGGTGGAGGCTATCGAGACAGCCGTTTCTCTGACAATGGCTGGAAAAGCTGCCGCTTTTGTCACCAACCCTGTGGCAAAATATGTGCTCTATGACGCCGGCTTCCAGCACCGGGGAAGTGATGAATTTCTCGCCAGTCTGGCAGAGCGGCATACAGGCCTCCCCACATGGCCGGTCCTGATGTTCTGGAGCGAAATTCTAGCTGTCGTCCCTGTCACCGTCCACGTTCCCGTCACCGATATCCCTCTTTGCCTGACTTCCGATATTATCGTCAGCACCGGCATGGTCGTTTCCGAGGATTTGAGCAAGCGTTTCGGCATCAGCCGTCCACGCATTGCCATTACCGGCCTGAATCCTCATGCGGGTGAAAATGGAAAAATCGGCACCGAGGATCGGGATATCATAGCACCCGCCATTACTCTTCTTCGTCGTAACAGCATCGATGCACGGGGTCCTTACTCGGCGGATTCTCTGTTTCATGCCCGGGCCAGAGCTGGATATGACGTTGTCATTGCCATGTATCACGATCAGGCGCTGATACCGATCAAGACCTTGGCCTTCGATAGTGCTGTTAACGTGACCCTGGGTCTGCCTTTCATCCGAACCGCCCCTAATCACGGCACCGCTTTCGATATCGCTGGCAGGGGGATCGGTAATCCGCGCAGCCTGGTTTCTGCAATCCGCCTGACAGATCGTCTGGCACGCACGCAAAATCAGGCATGAGCTCCAAGATGGATTCCTTACCATGAGCCAGATAGACGATTTACCGCCGTTGCGGGATGTCGTCCGCGTCCATGAGTTGATGGCTAAGAAATCACTTGGCCAGAATTTTCTATTTGATCTCAATTTGACAAGCCGCATCGCCCGGGCTGCAGGCCCGCTTGCGGGACACACGATCATTGAGGTTGGACCTGGGCCGGGCGGGCTGACCAGAGCGATCCTTGCAGCGGGTGCAGAAAGGCTGGTCGTCATCGAGCGCGACAACCGCTGCATACCGGCTCTGCGGGAAATTGAGGCTCGTTATCCCGGGCGTCTCCATATCATCGAAGGAGACGCGCTGGAAATCGACCCACAGTCATTCCTGGACGAGCGCCCGGCGCGCATCATCGCCAACTTGCCGTATAACGTGGGAACCGCTTTGTTGACGGGGTGGATTGCCAAGGTCGGCTGGCCGCCGTGGTGGTCTTCAATGACATTGATGTTTCAGCGTGAAGTGGCCGAGCGCATCGTTGCCGACGAAAACGACCCGAAGAATTACGGTCGTCTCGGCGTTCTTTGCGGATTGGCCACGGAAGCCAAAATCGTCTTCGATGTGCCACCTTCTGCTTTTGTTCCTCCTCCGAAAGTAACTTCCAGCATCGTCCATATCGAGCCTCGCCCAAATAAGCTGCCCTGTCAGGTCAGAACTCTTGAAGCAGTTACGCGTGCCGCATTCGGGCAGCGACGTAAAATGCTGCGCCAAAGCCTCAAAGGACTGGTTACCGATCCTGCCGCGCTGTTGCAAGAAGCCGGCATCAAGGAAACCGCCCGCGCCGAGGAAATCCCGGTTGCAGGTTATGTTGCGCTAGCTAATGCATATGATGACCAGCAGAGGGGCAGGAATAGCCGAGAGAACTCTTCTAACCCAGCAACCCCCGGATAAAGTCCTGCAAGCCATTCTGACGGCTCCGGCGGCAACGCTCGGCTCCCAAAATTCTTTTCAACTCGAAAAATGTTTTCTGAAGATCATCATTGACCAGAACATAATCGTAATTGTCCCAGTGAGAAATCTCGTCACGTGCGTTTTTCAAGCGCCGGGCAATGACTTCCTCCGAATCCTCCGCCCTCCTCTCCAGACGCGCTTTCAGCTCATCCATTGATGGCGGGAGAAGGAAAACGCTGACGACGTCATCCGGCATCTTACCCGCTATCTGCGTGGTGCCCTGCCAGTCGATGTCAAACATCATATCCTCGCCGGCAGAGAGAACCTTTTCAACGGGGCTCCATGGCGTTCCGTAAAAATTACCGTGAACCTCCGCCCATTCCAGTAGTTCACCTCTGTCACGCAAATTTCGGAACTCTTTTTCAGAGATGAAATGATAATGCACGCCATCAATTTCAGAAGCGCGCCGTTCACGCGTTGTGACAGATACCGACAACTTCAAAAGCGGATCCTCATCCACCAGGAATCGGGTCAGCGTCGATTTTCCGGCCCCGGAAGGTGAGGAAAGGATCAGAAGAAGACCCCTTCGCGCAAAAGTTAAACTGCCCACGGCCCTACTCCACATTCTGAACCTGTTCACGGAACTGCTCAATGACGGCTTTCAACTCAAGCCCGATCCGTGAAAGAGTTATATCATTCGCCTTCGCACAAAGAGTATTGGCCTCCCGTCCGAATTCCTGCGAGAGAAAATCCAGCTTCCGACCGACGGCACCATCCTCACGCAGCAATGCCTCCGCGGAGTCGATATGCGCCTTGAGACGATCAAGCTCCTCCCGGATATCTGCACGTGCAGCCATCACCAGAGCCTCCTGATGCAGACGATTTTCATCGAAGCCGCTTTTTCCCCCAAGCAATAATTCTATCTGTGCCTGCAACCGCTCGCGGATCGCCTCGGGCTGACGCCCGGGGGCATCTTCCGCCTGATCGACCAGCCTTCTTATTGTCTCCAGATGACCGCTGAGAACTCCCTGAAGGGCTGCCCCTTCGGAAGCTCTCGCCTGGACCAGTGCCGGAATCAGCCTTGCCAGGCCGGCACGCAGGTCCATTGCTAAATCTTCTTCTGCGTGGGTATCCAGATTTTCTTCGAGCTCTATCACTCCCTTGACAGAGAGAAGACCGTCCAGGCTCGCTCCATCCATACCGGAAGGCAGATCGAGCTTACCGATCTCATCCAGCAGCGATTGCAGAACCTCTGTATTAATCCTGACATTGGGCGGAGCGGCGTTGCGGCTGAGGGACAGGTTAAGCTGGCATTGCCCTCTCGACATCGCCTGCTGGATACCCTTGCGAGCTTCCTCACCAAAAGCTTCATAACCCGGCGGAGTACGAAACCGGACTTCCAGACCACGCCCATTTACACTCCGCAGTTCCCAGACCCACTGGAAGGGGCCGCTCACCCCAGCTTCACGGGAAAAACCTGTCATGCTGGCAATGGACATATTCGGCAACCTTCCAAAAGAGTGTAACTGTTGCTCGCCTGCCCTAAGGTAAGCGGCATTGCAAATCCTTCTCAAACATATCTGCGGTGAAGGCTGTTATTGCAACCGTATATTGTCGGGAACGGTCTGGATGCTGTTTAAATCATAGGTACGGTTATTCAACGGGTCCTTCGGCGTCCCCTCGCTCGCATCGAAACCACCTCCTCGAGCCGGAGCACCTCCGGTTGCTCTCGCCGGGGCGTCATCGTCACCGTTCGGATCAATATGGTCGACCATGTCCTTGGCTTCGGTTGCCGGTTTGGCCTTCTCGAGTTGTCGCCAGCGCTGCACGCTGCGTGCGTGCTGCTCGTAGGTTTCGGAGAACACGTGCCCGCCCGTGCCGTCCGCCACGAAGTAGAGATCCTTGGTGCGGGACGGGTTGGCGACAGCTTCAAGAGCCGCACGTCCGGGATTGGCGATGGGGCCGGGCGGAAGACCTTCAATGACATAGGTATTATATGGCGTCGCCCGATCAATCTCCGAGCGTTTGATTCCACGGCCAAGCGTCCCCTTCCCGCCAACCAATCCGTAAACAATTGTCGGATCGGATTGGAGTTTCATACGCTTGTTAAGGCGATTGATGAAAACCGATGCAACCCTGCTGCGCTCATCGGCTCGCCCTGTCTCCTTTTCGACAATAGATGCCAGGACTACGAGTTCCTGCGGAGACTTGATCGGTACGTCGGAAGACCTGCGCGACCATACCTGCGCCAGAATCTGCTTCTGAGCAGCCTGCATGCGGTTGATCAGCTGCTGGCGGGTGTCATCGCGCTCAAATTTGTAGGTGTCAGGAAGCAGAGAGCCCTCTCTCGGCGTTTCACTGATTTCACCGGACAACACTTCATTTTCCATCAGACGTGCCACGATCTGGTCACTGGTCAGGCCTTCAGGGATCGTCAGAGTGTGAAGGATCGCCTTACCCTGAATAAGAGTATCTATAGCTTCCGCAATGCTGGTTCCCGCCTTGAACTGAAACTCCCCCGCTTTCAGCGGACCGCGTCGTTTTCCGAACCAGATGCTGGTCTGAAACAGGAATGGCTGGGTTATGACCCCCTCGCGATAAAGGATATCTGCGATCTCTGCCGTTCCCGTATTGCGCGGAATAACGACAACCTTGGCATTTTGCAGAGGCCCTGGCGCCTGCACTTCGCGCTGCATCATCATCATGCCAAAAAAGAAAAGCCCTCCTATGACGATGATGAATGTCAACAGCGTGCTCAGACGAGCGAAAAAGCGGCTCCGATGGGGGCGGATATCCGGGGGCGGTGGTGGTGCGGCAATCGGTTTGATCGCTTCGTTGGGAGACTTGGCATCAACCCGCAACGGCCCGTCTCCCATTGCCGAGTTGTCGGACTGAGAGGAAGGTGGAACAATCTTCTTTTTGCCGAAAAACATGCGACCTTTCCGCCGCTCTGCGGCTCCGCTTCTTGATTTCCGCTAATTCACGCCGAGAGAAAACTCGAAAAGCGGAAACATCTGTTCAAACTCATCTGGGGCTCTCAGTTTTTCTGAAAACAGAAAACCATCTTAACTCAAGACAAAAAAAAGAGCTCAGATTTTTCCTAATGATAAAAGCTCATGTCGTCGTGCGATTTTTCTGAATTGCACGACGACAAAATTTCCTTGCGCCACATCGCTCTTCGCAGAAAACCGGTTCCCACCTTTCTGCAAGATGCTTTAGAATCAAAGGCACTCCAATGAAGAAGGCCCTGAATTCAAACCCGATTCTATAAGCGAAATTGTGGCAAAAAACCGAAGGTCGCTCACACGCGCAACTGCAGAGATCAATCAACCCGCCGCAAAACAAGCGAAGCATTGGTACCACCGAAGCCAAAGGAATTTGACACGACGATATCAAGCTTTTTCTTCTTCGCCCTATGAGGCACGAGATCAATCCTTGTCTCGACAGACGGATTGTCGAGATTAAGCGTCGGAGGAACAATCTGATCACGCATGGCCAGCATCGAGAAAATCGCCTCGACGGCGCCGGCAGCCCCAAGCAGATGTCCGATGGAGGATTTGGTCGAGGACATTACCAGATTGGCGGCAGCGTCGCCCATCAGACGTTCGACGGCACGCAACTCGATCTCATCACCGAGAGGTGTAGAGGTTCCGTGCGCATTCACGTAATCAATCTCGGAAGGAGAAATTCCAGCCCGTTTGATGGCCGCCGCCATGCAGCGATAGGCTCCGTCACCGTCCTCGGCTGGCGAGGTTATGTGATAGGCATCGCCTGACATGCCATAACCGATGACTTCGGCGTAGATTTTAGCCCCGCGAACCCTGGCATGCTCGTATTCCTCAAGAACAACAGCACCAGCACCCTCGCCCATGACGAAACCGTCACGATCCTTGTCATAAGGACGAGAGGCTCTTGTCGGGTCTTCATTGAAGTCGGTGGACAGGGCGCGGCAAGCGGCAAACCCCGCAATCGACAGCCGGTTGATCGGCGATTCAGTTCCGCCTGCAACCATGACATCGGCATCACCCAATGAAATAAGCCGCGCGGCATCACCGATCGCATGAGAACCTGTGGAACAGGCAGTGACGACAGAATGATTGGGGCCTTTCAGGCCATGTTCAATTGAAACGTATCCCGAGGCCAGATTGATTAGCCTGCCTGGAATGAAAAAGGGCGATATCCGCCGGGGGCCCCGCTCCTGCAGGGTAATGGAAGCGTCGTGAATGCCACCAATGCCGCCAATTCCGGAACCGATCAAAACACCCGTAGCACATTGGTCGTCATATGTTTCCGGCTTCCAACCGGAATCATTCAGTGCCTGGGTAGCCGCGGCCATGCCGTAGACAATGAAGGGGTCAACCTTGCGTTGTTCTTTCGGCTCCATCCAGTCATCGGCATTGAAAGTGCCGTTGGAACCGTCTCCGAGAGGAATTGAACACGCAATCTTGCAAGCCAGATCGGAAACGTCGAAAGCTGTGATGAGGGAAGCACCGCTCCGCCCTTCCAGAATTCCGTTCCACGTCGGTTCAACCCCGCAACCAAGCGGTGTCACCATTCCGAGACCTGTCACGACAACACGCCGCATGTTCACCTCTGCATTTAGAGCATGTTGCGAAAAAGCGGGCACCGGCCTTTCGCAATAACCATGCGATAACAATAGATTGAAGCAAGAACCGGTTCAGCAGGAGCACTCCTCCTGCCCTAACTTAAGTTCCCGCCTTCCGGCGCCGCACTGTCTTATGGAAACCGAAATCTGTTTCCATACGATGGCCGAACCCTCGACGCCTGAAAGCACCGAAGGTACTCCAATTACGAGCCAGAACGCGTTTTTCGCTAAAAGGCCTGTGAAAGCTTTACCGAAAAATGCTTCAGATACCCAGATATCAGAACGCCGGAAAGTAAAACTCACCGGCGTGTAAGCAAGCGTATTACGCCGCGTTCTTTTCCAGGAACTTGATAGCATCGCCGACGGTCACAATCGTCTCAGCGGCATCGTCCGGAATCTCAACGTTGAACTCTTCCTCAAATGCCATGACGAGTTCGACAATGTCGAGGCTGTCTGCACCAAGATCATCAATGAAGTTGGCGTTCTCGGAGACCTTATCGGCCTCGACGCTCAAATGCTCGACAACGATCTTTTTCACGCGCTCGGCGATATCACTCATCGGTCTCAATCCTTATTCTCGTTCATCATTTCCTTCGCAGCCACACAGCTGACGATGGCAAAAGGTTGAATAGTTCCAAAACCCGCTACCACATACACGGGAGCAGCGCGCCGTGAAACCTTTATTTTCGGCTCAGGTCAAGACCCCGCCTGTATGTTATCCCGCTGCTTAACACAAGCTTGACGTGTTTGGGAGGGGTTAGAAGCTCTTCACCAACAGATTCCGTTATCGGCGCGAACTCTCTCAGAACATGGCCATTCCACCGTTCATATGAAGGGTTTGCCCTGTCATATAAGCAGCTTCCTGAGAGGCAAGATAAACAACTGCGGAAGCAACCTCCGCTCCACTGCCCAGGCGTCCCATGGGAATTGTCCCCAATATAGCCTCACGCTGTTTCTCATTCAGAACATCCGTCATAGGAGATTGAATGAAGCCGGGAGCGACGCAATTGACTGTGATATTGCGGCTGGCAACCTCTGCAGCAAGGGCCTTGGTCATTCCTATAAGGCCTGCCTTGGCAGCAGCATAGTTACCCTGCCCCGGGTTTCCGGTGGAACCGACAATAGAACCGATATTGATGATGCGCCCCGAACGGCGGCGCATCATGCCCTTGACGGCAGCTCGCGACAGCCGGAAAGCGGATGTGAGATTGACAGCGATAACGGCATCCCAATCCTCGTCCTTCATGCGCATGAAGAGACCGTCACGGGTGATGCCGGCATTATTGACCAGAATATCCAATCCCTCCATTGCCGCTTCAGCGGCAGGAACCAGATTTTCGACAGAATCCCTGTCCGAGAGATTTGCCTCGACCACATGGACCCTCTCACCGAGAGAAGATGCGAGTTCGTCAAGAACCGCCCGACGCGTACCTGAAAGGGTAACGACGGCTCCTTGTGCGTGGAGCGCCTTGGCAATCTCCCCACCGATGCCACCTGTAGAACCTGTGATCAGTGCCTTCCGGCCTGCCAGATCAAACATATCGCTAATTCCTTTCATTCCTTGAAAGATGAGACAAAGGTTGCCACGTCTTCAGGTGTTCCCACGGTAGAACCCGTCGCGCCGGGGACTATACGTTTCACGAGTCCCGTCAGCACCTTACCCGACCCAACCTCATAAAATGATTCAACTCCTTCATTCGCCATATGAAGAAGGCTCTCGCGCCAACGAACGGTTCCTGTGACCTGTCGGACAAGCCCGTTACGGATAACTTCCGGATCGCTGACCGGCTGCGCTTCAACATTGATGACAACGGCAACGGAGGGCACCTTGATCGCCACGTCTTTCAGTGCATCGCGCATCACTTCTGCGGCGGGAGCCATAAGGGCGCTGTGGAACGGTGCCGATACTGGTAGCAGAATGGCTCGTTTTGCACCGCGCTCCTGGGCAATGGCGATTGCGCGCTCTACGGCGGCCTTGCTCCCGGAAATGACAACCTGCCCACCGCCATTGTCATTGGCCGCATCGCAGATATCTCCCTGGGAAGCTTCGGCTGCGATCTTTGCGACTTCATCGAACTCGAGCCCCATCAGGGCTGCCATTGCTCCCTGCCCTACCGGCACGGCGCTTTGCATTGCATTGCCGCGTATTCGCAAAAGCCGGGCAGTCTCGCTCACAGTCAGGGAATCCGCGGCAGCCAGAGCCGAATATTCCCCGAGCGAATGCCCCGCCACAAACGCCGCATGCCTTCCAAGATCAAGCCCCGCCTCTGCCTGAAGCACCCGTACGGCTGCAAGACTCACCGCCATCAATGCCGGTTGTGCGTTCGCGGTCAAAGTCAACTCATCAAGAGGACCATCCCACATCAGGGCTGACAGCTTTTGAGAAAGAGCATCATCGATTTCAGCAAAAACCGCCCTGGCCTGAGGAAAATCAGCGGCAAGGGCCTTGCCCATGCCGACAGCCTGGCTTCCCTGTCCCGGAAAGATGAAAGCACGCTTCATTTAGTCACTCCTAGCAACCTGTCCCGATGCAAACGATTCCTTATCTCAAGCCGGACTCGCATCGGCAAACTACCATGTCAAGACCGGGCGCATCGTTTGAGCAGCAAGTCTGAGGTATTCCGCACGCAATATGCCGCAAACAAGTGCTGCCGACGTGCCCTATTTCTCCTTTTTTCACCGCACTTTCATGAGCGAGAGCTTGCAAATTGGTATCAAAAGGCGGTTCCAGGCGTTCTAGCCTCTTGTCCTTTGACTATCTTTCGGTGTAGGGAAGTCGTTCTTCAGAATTCTGACACTTGTGAAAGGGAGCCGGCCTCATGGCTCGTGTGACCGTCGAAGATTGTATCGATAAGGTCGATAACCGTTTTGAACTCGTTCTGCTCGCGGGTCACCGTGCGCGCCTGATCTCGTCTGGCTCGCCACTGACCGTCGACCGTGACCGCGATAAAAACCCGGTTGTTGCCTTGCGCGAAATTGCGGATGAAACGATTCCTCCGGAAGACCTGCGTGAACAGCTGATCCATTCGCTTCAGAAATATGTGGAGGTGGATGAGCCGGAAGCCGAGACGGTTCCGCTGATCGGCAATACTGCAATGGCTTCATCGTCTACAGACGATTCGGAAGTTCAGTTCGATCATATGAGCGAAGAAGATTTGTTGCGTGGTCTGGAAGGGCTTGTTCCTCCATCCAACAGCGACGATGACGACTGATTGCTTCGTTTTTCAAATTCAACCCGGCTTTCGAGCCGGGTTTTTTTTGGCCTCAGGCCGGAATTCCGGCAATAAATTCTTTGATGGAATCGATGGTGTTTTTCAAAAAACGCAACCGCATTCATATTTTACTGTTCTCTTGATGATAAAATAAGTGAGAATATCTGTTCAAAGGCTTGCGTTCCGGTGTTTCTGCCGCGAATGAGTAAGTTCGGCACTGTTCAGGCGGCGCGTCCGGGCAAGGCTACGAGGAGAATTTTGCGGAATGATACGCCAGTATGAACTCGTGGAGCGGGTCAAACGCTATAACCCCCAGACCGACGAGGGATTGCTGAATCGCGCCTATGTTTATGCGATGATGAAGCACGGCAATCAGAAGCGCGCTTCTGGCGACTTATTTTTCTCGCATCCACTGGAAGTTGCCGCCATCCTCACCGACATGCGGTTGGATGATGCCACCATAGTGGCCGCAGTGCTGCATGACACTGTCGAGGATACTGACGCGACCCTGGAAGAGATCAACCAGGCGTTTGGTTCGCAAATCCAGGCCCTCGTTGATGGCCTCACCAAGATCAAACGCCTTGATCTCGTTTCCAAACGGGCCGCTCAAGGTGAGAATTTTCGCAAGCTTCTGCTGGCTATCGCCGACGATGTGCGGGTTCTGTTGATCAAACTGGCCGACCGTCTTCACAATATGCGCACCCTGCATTTCATGCCGGCGGAAAAACGTGAGCGCATCGCCCAGGAGACCATCGATATCTATGCCCCGCTTGCGGGACGCATGGGCATTCAGGAGATGCGTGAGGAACTTGAGGAGCTTTCCTTCCAGCACCTCAATAATGAGGCCTACGAGACAATCAACAAACATCTGTCAGAGCTGACGGCCAAGAACGAGCTTCTGATAGAACAGATCGTTCGCGACCTGACCGAAAATCTGGACCTGACCGGGATAAGCGCCAAGGTTTTCGGGCGTCGAAAGCGTCCCTATTCTATCTGGCGCAAAATGGAACAAAGATCGGTTTCATTCGAGCAGCTTTCAGATATCTACGGCTTTCGCATCATCGTCGACAGTGTCGAAGACTGTTACCGCGCTCTCGGCCTCGTGCATACGACATGGCCGATGGTTCCCGGGCGATATAAGGATTACATATCGACTCCCAAACAGAATGATTATCGCTCCATACACACCACTGTCATTGGCCCGCGGCGCCAACGCATTGAACTGCAGATTCGCACCACGGCGATGGATGAAATCGCTGAATACGGCATTGCGGCGCATGCTCTTTACAAGGAAGGCGTCAATGACGAATCTTATCTCACCAGCGAAAGTTCGTCCTACCAGTGGTTGAGAAGAACTATCGACCTGCTGGCCGAGGGCGATAATCCAGAGGAATTCCTGGAGCATACCAAACTTGAGCTTTTCCATGATCAGGTCTTCTGCTTCACCCCCAAAGGACGTCTGATCGCCCTGCCGCGCGGTGCGACACCGATAGATTTCGCCTACGCGGTTCACACCCACGTTGGAAACACGGCAGTCGGTTGCAAGATCAACCATGTTATGGCCCCACTTCTGACAGAGCTACAAAATGGCGACGAAGTGGAAATCGTTCTCTCCGAAGGGCAGACACCGCCTGCGGCGTGGGAATCCCTGGTTGTCACCGGAAAAGCGCGCGCTGCTATTCGAAGAGCGACAAGAGCGGCTGTGCGCCGGCAATATGCCGGCCTTGGACGGCAGATTCTTGAGAGAGCTTTCGAACGGGCAGAAAAAGCCTTCTCCGACGACAAGCTCAAAGCTGCGTTACCCCGTCTTGCGCGCTCCAGCATCGACGATGTTCTCTCGGCTGTCGGGCGCGGAGAGATGTTTTCAGGCGATGTGGTGCGGGCGGTTTATCCGGATTACAAGGATGGTAGAAACAATGCGAACGATGGCAAAGGCGGTGTGCTTCTGAACCTTGCCAGCGATCATGTCGTCAAGGTCGATATTCCGACCTTCGATGGCGAACCGGCAGCAGGCGCTATTCCGATCCGCGGGCTCAATCGTGACATTCCTGTTCGGTTCTCCACCGATGGAGGGGCTATCCCCGGAGATCGTATCGTCGGCATTCTGACGCCGGGCGCAGGGGTGGTCATCTACCCGATCCAGTCTTCAGCGCTGGCCGCATTCGATAATGAACCCGACAGATGGATTGATGTGCGCTGGGATATCGATCCCGACAATCCGGCCAGATTTCCGGCGAAACTCAAACTGCAATCCATAAATGAACCCGGTTCACTGGCTCAGATCGCCCAGGTGATCGCCGACCATGACGGCAATATCGATAATGTCTCGATGAAACGCCGGACACAGGATTTCACCGAGATGACGATCGATCTCACCGTTTGGGATTTGAAGCATCTCAACGCAATCATTTCGGAATTGCGGGCTAAACGGAATGTGAGCCGGGTGGAACGGATAACCGGGAGCAGGAATTAGCATTTTTCCAATTACAAGCATTATTAAATCAGCATTCAATTTTCAGCCAATTAGAATAAAATAATAGCTACGCGATTCTACGAGTGAAAATAATGTTTTACACTGGTGTAAAAACTGCTAAATCTCATTGACCGACGCAAAAATATATACTTTAGTATAATAAAAAATGGCATTCTTTTTTGCCAATCGACGCTTGCTCCTATCTCGCACATAATCGGGTTTTCGGATATCATCAGATATGTTTTCCTTTAAACATCATTATTGCGAGACCGGTTTCCCTCAGAATGCAGCTCACGCTATAACCTATTATATAGTTTAATATCGATTGCACATTTGCCGGAAACTATTCGATAGAAAATAGAATTTTTATGACGAGAGAAAAAATGGTAGGCCAACAGCGCATAGCTCTATTCATAGATGGAGCAAATCTCTATGCCACAACGAAATCACTTGGTTTTGACATCGATTATCGGCGCCTCCTGAAAGAATTTCATGGCCGCGGATATTTAGTCAGAGCATTCTACTACACCGCTCTCGTAGAAGAGCAGGAATACTCATCAATCAGACCGTTGATCGATTGGCTCGATTATAACGGCTATCGCGTCGTTACCAAGCCGACCAAAGAGTTTGTCGACTCCGCCGGTCGCCGCAAGGTGAAGGGCAACATGGACATTGAGCTTGCCATCGATGCCCTGGAACTGGCCGGCTTTATCGATCACATGGTCCTTTTCTCCGGTGATGGTGATTTTCGCTCCCTTGTAGAAGCAATGCAACGGCGGGGAGTTCGCGTTTCAGTTGTATCTACTGTGGCAACCCAGCCTCCGATGATTGCGGATGAGCTGCGCCGGCAAGCTGATGAGTTCATTGATCTCGTACAGCTGCTCTCCAAAATCGGAAGAGACGCCAGCGACAGATCCGGGCCTCGCCCTCCCGAAGGAGCAGCAGCAGCTGGAGGAGAGAAGGCGGATCGCTCGCGTACACTGGCAGCACCATCACCGAGCCTGGAGCGGCGATATGGTATTCGTCAGCCGGAAGACATAGACGACGATTTTCTCGACACCTGATCTGTTCACGTCGCCATTCCTCTTTCGAATGGCGACGTAAACATATGGTCCGGTCATGTCAGGCGATGTGATTGATATAAAAATGGCCTTTGACGTTTGGTCGTCATGAGAGGCGCCGCGTTCTGTTAAGGAGACGATCAGGCTGATTGCTGTACGGGTCAGCCCTTTTCGCGCATCAAGCGGGACTTTTCACGATTCCAGGTGCGTTGTTTTTCCGTTTCCCGCTTGTCGTGGAGTTTCTTGCCACGCCCAAGCCCGAGCTCGATCTTGGCGCGCCCACGTTCATTAAAATAGATTTTCAATGGAATAAGCGTGAAGCCGTCTCGCTGAGTTGCCCCGATCAATTTGTTGATCTGGCGCTTGTGCAACAGAAGACGCCGTGGCCGACGCGGCTCATGGTTAAAACGATTGGCCTGCAGGTATTCCGGAATATTGGCGTTAAAGAGGAATATCTCCTCCCCTGACGGTCCGGCATAGGACTCGGCAATAGTCGCCTTACCCAGACGCAACGACTTGACCTCGGTCCCCGTCAGGGCGATCCCAGCCTCAAAATTTTCAACGATTTCGTAGTTATAGCGCGCCTTCCGGTTCTCTGAGACAATCCGGAAGCCGCTCTTAGCGTCTTTTTTCATGAAATCACTGTGCTGAGCAATCCAGCGTGAACCATGGCGGAGCGCACAAGCTTGCGGGTATGCTCACCAACCGGCACAAGCGGCAGCCGAATTTCTTCCGACATAAAGCCAAGCTCAGCCACGGCGAATTTGACCGGAGCGGGACTTGTTTCAACAAACAGATTGGTATGGAGAGGCAGAAGACGGTCCTGGATCTGCAATGCCTTTGCATAATCCCCTGCAAGGCAAGCAACCTGCATTTCGCTGCAAAGAGCAGGCGCAACATTGGATGAAACAGAAATACAGCCGTGCCCGCCATGGGCCATGAATCCGAGAGCTGTGGCATCCTCACCCGACAGCTGAATGAAATCAGCTCCCATCGCCTGCCGCTGCAAGCTGGTGCGTGCTACGTTTGCAGTTGCATCCTTGACGCCGACGATGTTCTTCAACTCATAAAGCCGCGTCATCGTCTCAACAGACATATCGACAATGGAGCGACCAGGTATGTTGTAAATGATGATCGGCAAACCGACTGCGTCATTGATGGCCTTGAAATGCTGATACAATCCCTCTTGCGTCGGCTTGTTATAGTAAGGCGTTACAATCAAAAGGGCATCGGCCCCGACCTTCTCGGCATGGCGGGAAAAAGCAATTGCTTCGGCGGTGCTGTTGGAGCCAGCGCCTGCGATGACAGGGACACGGCCCGCTGTTTCCGCAACGCATACTTCAACCACGCGCTCATGCTCGCTCGGGCTCAGAGTCGGACTTTCACCGGTTGTTCCGACGGGAACAAAGCCGTTGGTTCCATTTTCTATCTGCCAGTTGAGGAATTTCCGGAATGCCTCCTCATCGAACACATCGTTGCGAAAAGGTGTAACAAGCGCGGTAATGGAGCCTCTCAAGCGCGTCGTCATCGAAAAATTCCTTGCATCAATTTTCGAATATTGAACATCAATGGCGAAGTGCCACGTTGATGCCTCTTATCTAGCTTATCCGTCAGACAAGTCATAGCCGTGTGTGGCGTGTTCTGTAAACGGCATTCACGCACAATCTAGGCCATTACGCCAATGTCATAACATTTCGTAGAGAATATTTACGAAATGAATCTTATTTTATCGCTTACGATTCGGAAGCGGGTCGAGGTGCAATGTCGGGTAAAAGATTTTTTCTCTTTCTTGTGACAGCAATCATACTTGCCTGTGTCGGAGGCTGGTACTTTCTGCACCCTCTTGCCGTTCTGGAGGACAAGAAGAACGCGATCATTCCCTTTGAGAAACCCAAAGACCAATCCATTTCCTCGACCCAGCCAGATGTCAGCGCAATATCCTCTCCGGTCGTATCTCCACATCAGGCGGAACCATTCAGTATCATCCTGCCCGAAACGCTGTCGGACGCCGATATCTTGCGAAAGATCGCTACTCTCTATCGCAATGGAGCCAATGACCGAGCGGAGCTGGCTATTTCCAAGGGCCTGTTGCAGGACCCGGCTGCGAAGGCCACGGCCGATTGGCTGGCATTACAGGCAGGAGGGCCATTGCGCCTTGAGTGGTTTGCCGCATTCCGGGCACAATATCCCGATTGGCCCGTTACCCAGTTGTTGCGTCGGCGAGCAGAAACCGCTCTTCTGACCAGCCCGGTTTCCGATACCATCAAAAGCGCTTACTTTGCCTCCAACCCGCCGTTATCGGCAGCTGGAAAACTGACCTGGGCCCGCCTTCTGGCAGGCAACGGCGATAAAGTGAAAGCATCTGAGATCATCGGCCCTCTCTGGCAACAGGAACAGCTCTCGAAAGGCGCAGAGCAGCAGATCATGGCAACTCTGGGCGACTTGCTTAAGCCTGCCGATCATCGCGCCCGCATGATCTTTCTTCTTTCAAAGCAGAACTGGGACGCCGCCCTGCGAGCTGCCGATGCTGCTGGCGAGAACGCTGTGCTGATTGCAAAGGCTCGCATCGCCGCCGCTCAAAACAGCAAGAAGGCTGAAGCCGCCATTGCCGCCGTTCCAAAGGCGCAACAATCAGATCCGCTGGTTTCCTTCTCAAGGTTATTGCTGCTTAATCAACAGAAGAAATATGTAGAAGCAGCTAAAGTCATCGGCAAACTGGCCCCGGAAAGCGATCCTGACGAGAAAACCCGCCAGCCCTTACCATTGCTCAGCACCGTAGAATGCCAGGATTGGAAGCTACAACAACGTCGGGTGATCCGTGAGCTTCTGGATGTCAACGATATCGCCATGGCCTATCACGCTGCCAGTGCCCGCCTCTCCGAGCTTGGCTGTACCCACGACGATGCACAGTTTCTCGCAGGGTGGATTGCCCTGCGTTTCATGCAACAGCCTGCTAAAGCCAGGCAGCACTTCGAAGAACTCGCCAGGCATGCAACAACGGCGTCTGTAAGGTCTCGCGCTGCATACTGGCAAGGCCGCGTCGCCGAAGCGGAAACCGGGCTGGACGAGGCAAAACCATATTACGAACGCGCCGCCAGCGAATGGGCGACCTTTTACGGACAGTTAGCCAGAGAGAAACTGCCCGGAATGGCATCTCCCGATCTGACACCAAAGAATGTGCCGCCGGGTGTTCAAAAGAATTTTGACAATATGATAGCGGTACGGGCAATCCGGCTGCTGCATGCAGGCGGGGCAGATGAACTTACCACCCCTCTATACGGCGAACTGGCATCTCAGTTACCCGATGAACCCCATATCGAAGCGCTGGCAGCCCTGGCGGCAGAGCAACGCAACCCGAGAGCACTTCTCACCGTGGCGAAAACTGGATTGAGACGCGGCTTTCCTCTGGAAGTCCGCGCCTATCCGACATTCGGCATTCCTGACTTTTCCTACGCCGGAAAACAAATAGAAACGCCTCTGCTCTACGCCATCGCCCATCAGGAAAGTGCATTCAACCCACAGGCCAGATCCCATGCAGGCGCTCTGGGTTTATTGCAACTGATGCCGGAAACAGCCCGAACGACAGCATCACGCTTCGGCGTCAACTTCAATCTTGAACGCCTGACGACTGACCCCGCATACAATGCTCAACTCGGCGCCGCTCATCTCGATGAACTTCTGCAGAACTGGCGTGGTTCCCTTATCCTCACCTTTGCCGCTTATAATGCAGGCGGTGGGAATGTCCGCAAATGGATTGAAAATCACGGAGACCCACGTACACCAGGGACAGATCCGATTGACTGGATTGAGCGCATACCCTTCTTCGAAACCCGCCATTATGTTCAACGAATCAGCGAAAATCTGATGATTTACAGAGCATTGATGAAAGCCTCAGGTCCCTCGATCTTCACACCCGGAACTTACACGACGGCTCCGCTTCCTTTGCCCCCTCCACGTGTGGGTTACGACAGCCCATAGCATCACGGGTTTCTTAGAGTGTTTTACACTCTAAATTTGTTATGCCGTAAGGCTTGCTTGCGTTTAGCCGCTATCCCTTAACGCGCCTTACTCTGACGAGAGTTCCCCAAGGGCAGCCTTCGTTGTGAGAGCATTACGGTAGAAAGGGTCCTGGTTCTCTACGAGTAGCGATGTGGCACATCCGTTTCCTGTTCTTCGGATCAAAGATGCGCTTGCAACTTTCTTCAACCCCTATTTCACGCGGTCCTTAGCCTCAAACCGTCCGACTGGATCAAGGTCTCATACCTCAAAGCCAGGAACATGCTCGGGCATAAAAAGAAAACCCCGGTGTCGCCACCGGGGTTTTCTTTAACCAATCGAAATGAACCGATCAGAAATCGCGCTGAACGCGCAGACGGCCCTGCCAGGAATCATCCGAGCTGAGTGTCTTGTTGAGGTAGTTCGCGCCATTGTTGTTATCAAGAACGCGACCCTTCGGGTCGAGGCGGCTGTAGAGAACTTCAACACCGATGTCGAAATTCTTGATCGGCGACCAGATCACGTTGGTACCAATCTTGAGCTCGCTGATATCAACAAAACCGAAGTTGTAGTCAGCGCCGTTAGCCAATGTGCCAACGCTGTAACCACGGTTGCCGTAGTTGATCTTCATGTACGAAGCGAACAGGTTCTGACGAACGGACGGGGTCCAGTAGTGCAGAAGGTCAGCGATAACCGAGAAGCCCTTGGCCTTCTTGGTCTTGCCATTGACGTCAACGAACGCATCGGTGACCGGCAGAACGATACCGCCCTGAGCCAGGGTACCCGGAGCGCCGAGATAGCTGACAGCACCTTCAGAGTAGGTTGCTTCAATCCACAGCTCATCGCCCGGAGCGATCATCGGCAGATTGAACTTCACACCACCCGAAACGGCGAAACCGTATTCAGTGTCATCGGTGAAATATCTATCGCCATAACCGATGGAGTAAGCTCCACCGAACGTACGGTCATAGAATGCCGGACGAATCTGATGCAGAGCTGCAGCCAAGCGAGCCTGTCCCCAATCCTGGGTGACGAGAATGTTACCCACGACGTCCGGAGCAGTCTGGCCAGCATAATTGATGCTGCGATAGCCATATACGTCGTTGACGAGACCGTTCGTGTATGTGGAATACAGGCTGCCACGACGCATCGTGCCATCTTCGAGCGACAGGCTCGCGGAGAAGCCGTTTCCGAATGTGGCGGTGTAAGCGAACAGGTTGGTGGTCAAATCCGATGTACGGATCGTAGCGAAGTTGTAGTTGTTCGCATAGAAGTCGAAGAACGACGTTGCGCGACCAGCGGTCAGACCAGCAAACTGGATGTAACCCTTGTCGAGATCGAAGCTGGTGTTGTTACCAGTGCCGTTTCTGGCGAAGTCGGAACCGAAATTGTTGTTCCTGGACGTCATCAGATAACGAACGTAAGCGCGAACGGTGCCGTAAGGCGTGTTGTTGCGGACGTCGAGGTTGATACGGCCCTGGGCGCGGAAGTTAACCGCATCCTGGTTACGATCATTGGTCTGCCAGTAACCGACCTCGGCACGAACACGGCCACCGATCTGAACGCAGGTGTCAGAACCCGGAATGTAGAAGAAGCCCTTGCCATGCTCAGAGCAGACGCGGACGTATTCCACGGGAGCCGCCTTGCGGGACGGCAGATCAGCAGCGCTAGCCACGGAGACAGCGGCCAGACCGGCAGCTGAACCGAGGAGAAGGCTCTTTACGAGCTTCATATGAAAACCTCCAAAGTTTCGAGACCCTTGGGGCGAAGCATCCGAAGCAATCTACAAAAGACCGCGACTTTTACTTTTTCCCCTCTCACCCGATTTCTCGCAATGCGAATAAACCGAGCAACGACTGGGACGCCCCTGTCGTGAACCCACATTACTCATAGGACTTTCATGATCAACCGGTTCGAAGCAGCAACTTGGGCAGAAACTAGGCTTTTCTGAGCCATGTTGCACAAAAGCAACGCTTCCATCGCTGCTGCAATCGAACAAACAGCGCGACAACGCACGTATAAAATATCATTTAACAACAATAGCTTAATCACAAGCAAAACTATTTTTTGGCAACTTGAGAGCGAAAAAAGGGCAAAAAAAGATTAAAGATTTAGTAACCCTATAAAATCGGCCTTCCCGCAACCATACCTTCTCTAATAAACGAATCAAGAAACAATCCATCAATTCATAAAGAAAGATAATTTCAACCGATAGCCTGCAATTGCTTAGCTTAAAATCGTAGCTCTTCCGTCCCGGGAAAAAGGGAAGCTGTACATAAGGTGTCATGCGATTTTATGATCGCACGACACTTAGATTTCTTATGCCATATCGCTGTTTGTGTTGTCCGGATAGCCTTTCACGTTGTGTGGGAAGGGACCGGTGAAAGAGAATTAGAAATCACGCTGAAGGCGCAGACGCCCCTGCCAGGAATCTTCCGTACTGACCGATTTAACGACACCGCTATTGTCGGACAACACGCGCCCTTTCGGGTCGAGCCGGGTATAGAGTACTTCCACGCCGATATCGAAGTTCTTGATAGGCGACCAGATCACGTTGGATCCGACTTTCAACTCACTGACGTCCACAAAACCCTGGTTGACGGTACCAAGCCCAAAAGCCGAGAGATCAGTGGCGAAATACCCGCTATTTCCCGGAGTCAGTTTCAGATAGGAAGCGAAAACATTCTGCCGGACTGACGGTGTCCAGTAATGCAGGAAATCTGCAACGACCGCCCAGCCCTTGGTCTTCTTCAGCCGACCGTTCGGATCGACAAAGCCGTCGGCAACCGGAATAGCTATTCCGGCCCGTTGCAGGGAATCACCTGCACCAAGATAACTGGCAGCTCCTTCTGCATAAGCTGCCTGGACCCAGAGCTGATCGCCCGGAGCAATCATGTCGAGATTGAACTGGACACCGGCCTGAACTGCAAATCCATATTCGGTATCCTTGTCGAAATAGTCGGGACCGAAGCTGGAACCGGAACGATCAAAGTGCGCGGGGCGCAACTGGTGCAGAGCTGCCGAGAGCTGCGCGGCTCCCCAATCCTGATCGATACGAACATTTCCCACGATATCCGGCATCGACTGTCCAGCAGAAGAAGTTCCATCAATACGATAGAGGTTCCCAAATGCATCCGTGGCAGTCAGAGCTTCCCCATTCTCGACACGTCGCTGTGTTCCGTCTTCGATACCCAGCGTGGCAGAGAAGCCGTGACCAAACGTTGCGGTATATGCCAGCAGATTGGTGGTTGTATCCGAACCGCGGATCGTCATCATATTATAATCATTGGCATAAAAGTCGAAGAATGACTGTGTTCGCCCAGCGGTCAGGCCAGCAAACTGGATATAGGCCTGATCAAGATAAGCCTCGCTGTTTGAGCCGGTCGGGTTGAGACCACCATTATAATCGTTGTTGCTGCCGCTACGTGCCATCACATAACGAAGGAAGGCGCGGGCGGTGCCGTAGGGTGTGTTATTGCGGACATCCAGATCAATACGTCCCTGAGCGGTGAAATTCACAGAATCCTGATTGCGATCATAAGTCTGTACGATATCCAGGTCGGCGCGAACACGGCCACCGATCTTTACGCATGTATCTGAGCCCGGGATATAAAAGAAACCCGCTCCGTGCTCGGAGCAAACCCGGACATATTCGACAGGGGCAGCCTTGCGGGACGGCAGATCGGCGGCGCTCGCACCGGCAACAGCGGCAAGACCGGCAGCGGACCCCAGCAAGAGACTCTTCATGAACTTCATTGAACTCTCCAATACTTCGCGTTTATCGGGGATGTTCCCACGGCGAATTCTCTATGAAAGAGACCGCAGATCGAAGTTCCCCTGAATGGTCGCGTCCCCAGCTGGAGGGCACGATCCCTTTTAGCCATCAGATTTGGCAGAAGCACCATACGGTGCAGGAACAAGTATTCAATCAGCGGGGACACCGAAAAAACCATAAAAAATACAATAATACTTCAATGTAACTGAAATGACACAGGCTGTTATTTTAAAAATTATACTTGACTAAAATCAAGAATTATAAAAATATCAATATTATTCATGCAGTTACGTGATATGAAAATCTCAAGAATCTGACATAGCTGCTTTCCCTGCCTACCTTATAATTAGTAAAATTTAACTTTTAGAACTAATTGTCTACTTTGGAATAAGAACAAACAACTTCTGCAACGTTCAATGTTTACACTGATAGAGCAAATGGAATGCAACTTAGCTTTCCAGCTCCTGGCGAAGCAGTTCGAGCTCCAGCCACCGATCCTCAGCCTGCAAAAGTTCTTCCTGTGCGAGCGTCAGCCTTCTGCTTGCTTCGCTGAACGCCGCCGGGTCTCGAGTGTACAAGGAAGTATCGCCAAGCCGCCCCTGAAGCGAGGTAATTTCGCTTTCAAGGCTGATGATCCTGTCCGGCAAAGTCTTCAGATCGTGCTGCTCCTTGAAGTTGAGTTTGCGTTTGACCGGTGCTGCCAATGAATCGGTAGATGGGCCGCGCTCAAATTCTCGAACCCTGGTGGCCTTCGCGACAGCTCTTGCTTCGACACCTCGCCCCCGTTGCGCCAGCATATCGGTGTAACCACCAGCGTATTCCAGCCAGCGCCCCTCCCCCTCAGCGACCAGAACGGAGCTGACCGTGCGATCGAGAAAATCACGGTCGTGGCTGACGATAAGAACGGTGCCCGAATAATCGTCAATCATTTCTTCGAGAAGATCGAGCGTCTCCAGATCGAGATCGTTGGTTGGCTCATCGAGAATCAAGAGATTGGACGGACGCGCGAGAGCACGTGCCAGCATCAAACGGTTGCGCTCTCCCCCGGAGAGAACGCGCACCGGCGTCCGCACTTGCTCCGGTGTAAAGAGAAAATCCTTCATATAGCCGATAACGTGCTTGGCCTGACCGCCAACCATGACGGTATCTCCTCGCCCACCAGTCATGGTTTCGGCTATCGTCCAATCCGGATTGAGGCTTGATCGCAACTGGTCAAGCGTTACCATCTCCAGATTACTGCCGAGCCGAACCGAGCCTTCATCGGGAGACAAAGACTGCGTCAGCAGGTTCAGGAGCGTCGTCTTTCCCGCTCCATTCGGGCCGATGATGCCCAGGCAATCACCACGCATCACCCGCAGAGACAATTGCGAGACGATAGACCTTTCCCCATAGGATTTGGAAATTCTGTCTGCTTCGATCACCATGGCGCCGGAAGTTTCGGCTTCGCTCAGCGTCATTGAAACGGTGCCGACGACCTGTCGCTGCTCCCGACGCTCACGGCGCAGAGCATGAAGATTGGCAAGCCTGCGCACATTGCGCTTGCGCCTGGCGGTCACGCCATAACGGAGCCAATCTGCCTCGGCAACCAATTTGCGATCAAGCTTGTGTCTGTCACGCTCCTCCTGAGCCAATACCTCGTCACGCCATTCCTCGAAATGAGCAAAACTTCTATCCATCTGGCGCGTCACGCCACGATCCAACCAGACAGTTGTCTGCGATAAATTATCAAGGAAACGACGATCATGGCTAATCAGAACAAGGGCGGAGCGGCTGGCTTTCAGCTCTTCTTCGAGCCATTCAATGGCAGGAAGATCGAGATGATTTGTGGGTTCATCAAGCAACAAAATGTCAGGCTGAGGTGCGAGTACCTGAGCCAATGCGGCGCGGCGTGCCTCACCACCTGATAATGTCGACGGAAGTTCCTCACCTGTCAGGCCGAGTTCCTCCAGGCAGTATCTCGCCCGGTAAGGGTCATCTCCAGGCCCAAGACCGGATTCGACGAAAGCAAGAGTAGTGTCGAAAGCGGAAAGATCCGGTTCCTGAGCCAGATAACGGATTGTCGTCGCAGGTTGAAGAAATCGTTCGCCGGAATCGGGCTGCATCAGGCCAGCAGCTATTTTGAGCAGAGTGGATTTTCCCGATCCATTGCGTCCGACAAGGCACGCCCGCTCGCCGGGAGCCACCGACAATGCGGCATTTTCAATCAAAGGCGTGCCGCCGAACGTCAAGGCGACACCCTGGAGGGTAAGAAGCGGAGGAGCCATGGCCCCTCCGTCGCACCTCGTGCCCAAAAGTGCAAGAGGTTACAGCGATAGATGACGGTTAAACGCGACGCAGATAGGTTCCCGGAGAACTGGCCATGAGGGCCTTCGCCAGTCTTTCCTTCTGCTCGATCCAGAGGGGAGCTTCTTCATCTGTAAGGGTTCCGGCTCTTGATTTCCTGCCAAGCCTTACGAACTCCTCACCAACGGCTCCCTGTACAACCTCGTAACGAGCGACTCCATCGCCGATGCGAACCTCGAACCAGAGAGGTCCCGCGGGAGATTCCGGTGCTGTTTTCGTGGCTCGCAAAGCATCAACGACATAAACGCCCCGGGTTACCGCCCGAGTCACCATCTCCACGGCATCGCGAAAACCGGGACCGCCGAAAGATGTCGTGACTGAAATTGCCCTGCGATCGGGATGCGCACCTGTTACGAGATCCGCAAATGCCAGTTGCAGGAGCCTGAAACCGAGGGCCAGACCGCCGATACTGCTACGGCCATGATATTTTATGCAGTCTTCAAAACTGATTTCCAGGAGAACACCGGTCTCAAACACAGGGATATTTTCAACCGGTTGCGTCATGATATGAAACCTCTCTTGAGTGGAACAGTTCGTGGTCGGGCGCTCCGAGAAGTCGGCCGATCAACTCATGTTTTGCTACTTGATAGTTGGCAAGTTCCTTCTCGGTGCCGCCCCCTTCCTGCAGATGCCTTATCTGATCAATGAACGCGTCAGTGAAGAAACCGTCAGCCAGCCAGTAGCCGCGCGCGTTGTCGCCGATAGCGATTTCAAAATAGAAGCGCCCGACAATGGAGGGCGGTGTTTCTTCCGGCCCAGTCGTTATATCGATGGTCAACCGGTCCCGCGTTCTGGCACGCGTGATCATCTCCACACAATCCAGAATTCCGTCGCCCGGAAAGGCGACGAGAACCCGAATGTCGTTCCTCAACGGCGGCTTCCCCGGGCTCAGGTCAGAAAACGCCCGCGCGAACAATCTCAGACACAGTGCCGAGGCAACGATCTGCCCCGGCCCGGCATAGCGCACCAGATCATCACGACCAATGGCGATGATACCATCATGATCACGCACAGCGACGTATTGGATAGGAACAGTCATCTTGAAATCACTCTATGGTAAAGGCGCTGGGGTCGATCATATCCTTGCGGATATCGATTTTCTTCTTGAGCATGCCCGCCTCGACCATGAAATCCTGGTCCGCAGAAAGGTTAGCGACATCCTGATCAGTCATGCGGATTGAGAAATCGTACCAACCCATCATACGCCGTGCATCGTCGAGTGAAATCTTCTGTTCCGCAGCGGCAAGTTTCAATGCCTCTTCCGGATTCTCTTTCATGAAAGCAAGCGCCTTGCGGTGGGCGGAAAGATAAGCTTTCACCACTTCCGGATGATTTTTGATCAGGTCTCCGCGAACTCCGATAACGGTCGTTGGCTCAATCAAGCCTTCACCGGTCACCAATATCCGGCCTCCCGCCGCCTCGACAGCAAGAGCATTGTTACCGGCAAGCGTCGCGGCATCGACTTTACCCGCGAGTAATGCGGCACGCGCGGCTGGCAGGTCCATATTGACGTGCTGGATGTCAGACAGCGTCATGCCGTTCTTTACCAGCGCAGCAGCCAGAAGCTGGTGCAGTGTCGTGCCTTTGGGACCGGCAACCGTCTTGCCTTTAAGCGCCTTGATATCGGCAACGCCATCCTTGCCCGTGAGAATGGAAAATGCTTTCGGGCTGCGGCTGTAGGCTGCAATCACCTTGACATCGACACCGTTGGCACTGCCGAGAATGGCTGACGAGCCACCAAGCACGCTCGCGATCTGAACTTCACCGGCGGCAAGCGCCTGCACCTGTTGCGCACCGGAGGTGATTTCCGGCGATTCGACTTTGATGCTGAGCGGCTTGAACTCACCGTCCAGAAAGCCCTTCGCTCTCATGACGATTGATGGGACATTGAAGGGCGAAGCCACATAAGTGATACGGATGCTTTCGAGCTTTTCCGCAGCGGCGAGAGGAGATGCGGCAAGAGCCATTGCCATGGAAGCAACGGCAAGTCGGAGAAGTTTATTCATTATTATGATTTCCTTTTCAGGCCTGTTGTAGAAAGAGTTGCTGGCAGTGTTTTTTGCCTTCGAACCCATCAAGAATGGCACGACGCAAAGAGGTGATGTGTTTGGAAGTCGGGTCACGCAGACGTGGGGCGTCGATATCGTAGCGTTCCTGAATACGTCCGTCCTGCATGCGATAGACAGTATCGGCGAGAAGCACCGCTTCCTCGACATCGTGAGTGACAAAAACCACTGTCGGGCGACGCTCAAGCCAGATCGCCGTAAGTTCACCCTGAAGACGACGGCGTGTCATTGCATCCAAAGCTGCAAACGGCTCATCAAGCAGCAAAAGATTCGGCTTGCCAACCAGAGCCCGGGCAAGGCCAACCCTGCTCGCCATACCGCCTGATAGCTGATCAGGACGCGCCTGCGAAAAAGCGGCAAGGCCCATCAACTCAATGACCTCACCAACACGTCGCATCCATTCTTCGTGAGATATTTTTCCTTTCAAGCCGAAACCGACATTTTGAGAAACTGTCAGCCAAGGCATCAGGCGTGGTTCCTGAAAAACATAACCTACGTGAGAGAAGCCACACTTCCCGTTTCTGCTGCGAGAAGAGTGGTGACGTATTTCACCCGATGTCGGAGACGCCAGACCGGAGAACAGGCGCAGCAGAGTGGTTTTTCCACATCCTGAAGGGCCGACAAGAACTGTGAAGCTGCCTTCGGGCAGCTCAATGTCGATATCCACCAGGGCCTCAACCCTGGCACCGTCAACCTGATAGGTTTTCCCGAGCGCTCGACATTCAAGCATCGGCCAGCCCCTCATCAATGCGCACCCAAGGGGCAAATCTGCCAATCAGCCAGCGTGCCAGCCAATCACTGCAGAGTCCGAGAATGCCAATGACGACAATCCCCACAACAATAATGTCGGTGCGCGCCAGATTCTCTGCATCAACGATCATGTAGCCAAGACCGGCAGCGGAGGCGACCAACTCAGCTCCAACCAGCGCCCGCCATCCCTGACCGAGAGAGATCCGCAATCCGATGACAATGGCAGGCAAAGCCGAAGGGAGAACAATGCGCCATAACAGTTGAGAACTGGACAAACCGGATACGCGCCCGACTTCCTTCAGTTTCGGATCGCATTGCGCAATCCCACCAAGAGCACCGATAAAGATCGGAAAGAAACAGGCTAAAATGATGATCCCGATTTTCTGAATCTCTCCTATACCGAGCCACAGAATAAGGAGCGGCATCATTGCCAGAGGCGGAATCTGCCGGAGAAATTCGAGCGGAGGGTGCAAGAAACGCCGAATGAGAAGCGACTGCGACATAAGGAAGGCAACCGGCAGCGCTAGTATTATGGCAAGACAATAACCGCTGACGAGCCGTTGGATGCTGACGAGGATGTGCCCAAACAGAACGCCTTCTTCTACCAGTTCCACAGCAGCGGCGAGAGACGCCCGCGGCGTCGGCAACAAGACACCCGGAATATTGAAGATCGTAACGCTGGCAGCCCAGACGACAACGACCAAAACCGTAACTACCGACGAGATAAGGAGTTTCGACAAGAAAGAATGCACCAGCACCGCCTCAGGCTTCTTACAGCCTCAAGCAAGTCCGTTTAGTTACTAGAATTAATCAAGTCAATATATCTTAGTTTAGGCTATTTCTAAAGTAAGAATTATAGTTTGAGTTCATTCTAAAAAGAAAGACATTACATAGAAATACAAGCTTATTTCTGAAATATTGAAATATTAAATTATTTACAATTAAAAAAAGCCACCAATTCTACAATTGGCGGCTTTCATATTTATCACAAGTGCTGATGCCATACTGGCCGAAAAAGGAACTCACATCAAACCGAGAATAATCAGTCGAGGTCCGATCATCCCCAAAAGAGCGTTACATGTCTATTTCTTTGGCGAAATCTCACCAAGCAGTTTCTGGTATGCCTCATCGGCATTGGCAGGAAGACTGTGCGCTATGCCGCGATGACAATCGATACATGTCTTGCCTTCCTCCAGCCCTTCCTGATGCAGACGCGCTGAACGCGGTTCCTGAACCATGTAGTCCATCTGCTTGTAAAGATGGCAGTTCCTGCATTCGCGGCTATCTGTCTGTTTCATGGTTTTCCAGACATTCGTCGCCAATTCCAGACGTTTACCTTCAAACTTCTCGCGAGTATCAATCGTGCCCAGAACCTTGTGCAATACCTCGTTGGAGGCCTGTATCTTGCGCACGATCTTGTAGTGCCATTCACGCGGGACATGGCAATCCGGACAGGTCGCCCTCACTCCCGAACGGTTGGTATAGTGAACCGTTTGCTTCAGCTCCTGATATACGTTCTCCCGCATCTCATGGCATGTCACGCAAAATGCTTCCGTGTTCGTGGCCTCCATCGCCCAGTTGAACGAACCCCAGAAGGCGATACCGGTGAGAATGCCGACGGAAAGCAGGGTTCCAAGGGCGATAGTCGGAGCGGGCCGCCAGAACCAGGTCCAGAGACGCATGAGAACATTCCGCTTCTTGCCCTCGTTCTGGGTCGCCATGTCTTTTTCTGTCGTCATGTCTGTCCCCTGTGAATGACAGCGGCTGTGATAGCGATAAAGGCGTGTTCAACCATCGTCACTTCACCTGCGTGGCGTCTTCGAAAATGTTCTTGACGAGAGGCTTGGCATCGACCTGCGGCACGTGGCACTGCTGGCAGAAATATCGTGTGCCGGAAATCTTATCGAGACGGACATTTTGCCGGTCGACATAATGGGTTTCCGAAACCTTCGGTGCCTTGTACTCGATATTTCCCGGCCAGTCGTGACAGGTCATGCATGCATTGTTGGTCGTCGTTACCTGATAACCATCGACCTTATGAGGTATCAAAGGCGGCTGCTGGCGATAAGCCCTCGGAAAACCACCAGCCGGCACCGACATCTTTTCAAGGCTTGGAGCCGTATTGAGCTGTTCAAAGGTCAACTCCCCGCCGAGGCTTTTAACACCTCCAGACAGTTCCTGGGCGATGCCTGCCGCTGACAACAAAAGCCCCGCTGCGAGCGAAACGGTTATCAGCCGGCCTATTCTTATGCTTGGTCTCAGCATGTCTCTCTCCTATCGGGACTCAGGCATTTCATTCCCGCTCGCCGCTTCGACGGCGACTTCAGCGGGAGCCGGTTCAAGCCGGCTGTCTAAACGATGGGTGAACCGGAAAACCATTTCCGGGCAGATATCGATGCAGCGCCCGCAGGACGTACAATCGCGATTCAGGATCAGAGGGCTCGCCCCGTTACGGGCACCTTTCAGTGCCGGAGAAATAACGTGCATCTCGGGACAAACGGCATAGCAATCCATGCAGTCATCGCATGCGTCGCGGCGATATGCGGAAACACGAAGAAGAGCAGTGGAATTGCAGAGCCCATAGAAAGCGCCAACCGGGCAGAGATGGCCGCACCACCCGTTCTTGGCGACGAACAGGTCGAACAGAAAAATAACAGCGACCGACAGCATCCCCCAGGACAAACCAAACAGCAATCCGCGATGCAGGGTCGTGATGGGGTTGACCAGCTCCCAGGCGATAGCTCCGGTAGCTGCTGAGGAAACCAGGATCGCAGCAAGGATATAGAGCCGGGCTTTTGGCCGAACCGTCCAGCCTTTTTCAATGCCGAGCTTGCGCCTCAACCAGCTTGCAGTATCCGTGATCGGATTAATCGGGCACACCCAGGAGCAGAACAGGCGCCCCCCGAGAACCAGATAGCTTGCCAGAACGATAGCTGCACCGATCAAAGCCGTGGTTTCCGGAACGTGTCCGGCCAGCAAGCTCTGCAATGCGATAAGAGGATCCGTCAGCGGCAGAACATTCAGCGTCAGGCTGGATGCAAGCGTCCCTTTGGTAATCCAGATTCCAAACCATGCACCGGAAGCGAACAGCAGAAAAAAGGAAGCCTGCACAAGACGCCGCGCGAACAGCCATTTGCTGGCAAGGAACCAACCCTTGATTTGCCTGGCTTCCATGCCGGGGTATTCATTGGCGCTCATTTTGGCACCTCCGGCATGCGAATATCGGGTTTGGTGATGCCTGGAACCAGTGCTTCTCCAGCCTTGCTCTTCTCTTCCCATCCCAGCCGGTAATGAGCTCCAAGCGCACCGTTCGCCAGAGCGAGCGGCAGCACCTTGATAGCTGCCTCAGGCAGGACGCAGGCTTTCTCGCATTTGCCACAACCGGTACAGAAATCTGAATGAACCACCGGTTCAAAGATCGCGTGCTTTGTGGTTCTGGTGTTGTGCGTCATCTCAAGGGTTATCGCCTTGTCGATCAACGGGCACACCCGATAGCAGACATCACACCGCATCCCGAGAAGGTTGAGACACGTTTCACGGTTGGTAATCGAAGCAACGCCCATACGGGCTTTCTCGATATCCACCAGGCTCTTGGAGAGCGAACCCGTCGGACAGGCTGCGACGCAAGGAATGTTCTCGCACATCTCGCACGGCACATCTCGCGCCACGAAATAAGGCGTTCCCATCGCCGGACCATCGCCAAACTCGGCCAGTTTCAATGTCTTGCCGTCGTATTCAATGAATTGCGGGCAATCACGAACGCACAAACCGCAGCGCACGCAGGAAGCGAGAAACTCCTTCTCCGGAAGAGCCCCCGGGGGACGAAGCGTTGTGGCCGGAAGGTTCCTCGCCTGCAAGGAAAAACCGCCAAGCACCACGCCAGCCGCCGCCGCGCCGGAAGCATATTTCGCCACGTCGCGTAACGCCTTGCGTCGCGATGGGTCGAAACCTCCCTTTTTGTTGGTTTTCTTAGCCATGGAACCCAGACTTGCAATGCAGACGGATCATTGATCCGCCTGCTGGGGTTAGCTGCGCATCATCAGACCGGAGAAATTTTCACGGCGCACTTCTTGTAATCCGTCTCCTTCGAGAGCGGACAGGTCGCATCAAGGGTGAGCTTGTTGACCAGCTGTGTCTCATCGAAAAACGGCATATAGACCAAGCCCTTTGGCGGCTTGTTGCGGCCACGGGTTTCAACCCGCGTAACCACCTCGCCCCGGCGACTGGCGACCTTGACAGTCTGGCCGCGACGCAAGCCGCGTTTCTCGGCATCGTCCGGATGCATATAAACGAGCGCATTGGGAACGGAGCGATGCAGTTCGGGCACGCGTTGCGTCATTGAGCCGGAGTGCCAATGTTCAAGCACCCGACCAGTGCAGAACCACAGATCATATTCCTTATCCGGGCTCTCCGCCGCCGGCTCATAGGGGCAGAAGATGATCCGGGCTTTCTTGTTGGGCGTTCCGTAGAACGACACGCCTTCTCCCGGTTTCACGTAAGAATCATAACCCTCTCGGAAGCGCCACAGCGTTTCCTTGTTATCGATCACCGGCCACCGCTGGCCACGTGTCTTGTGATAGGTCTCAAAGGGTGCCAGATCGTGCGCATGCCCGCGTCCGAACTGGGCGTATTCTTCGAACAGGCCTTTCTGGATGTAATATCCGAAATGCTTGCTCTCGGTGTTGTCAAACCCTTCTGCAGTCTCGCTCAAGGGATACTTATTGACCACGCCATTGGCATAGAGAATGTCATACAGCGTCTTGCCACGGTATTCGGGTTTCTTGGCGATCAGCTCTTCCGGCCAAACGTCCTCGACCTTGAAGCGCTTGGAGAACTCGACAACCTGCCAGTAATCCGACTGCGCCTCTCCATAAGGCTCGACCTGTTGACGCCAGAACTGCGTGCGCCGCTCGGCATTGCCATAAGCGCCTTCCTTCTCGGCCCACATCGCTGTCGGCAGGATAAGGTCGGCCGCCATGCCGGTGACTGTCGGATACGGATCGGAGACCACGATAAATGCCGCCGGATTGCGATATCCCGGGTAGCCTTCCTCGTTCATATTGGGGGCTGTCTGCATGTTGTTGGTGCACTGCACCCAATATGCCAGCAGCTTGCCATCCTTCAGCATGCGATTTTGAAGAACGGCGTGATAGCCGACCTTCGGGTTGATCGTCCCCTCCGGCAATTGCCAGAGTTTCTCAGCCATTTCGCGATGCTTCGGATTGGTGACCACCATATCCGCGGGCAGACGATGGGCGAAGGTTCCGACCTCGCGTGCCGTGCCGCAGGCAGACGGCTGCCCTGTCAATGAGAATGGTCCGTTGCCCGGCTCGGAAATCTTGCCCACCAGCAGGTGCACATTATAAATAAGGTTGTTCGCCCAGGTACCGCGCGTGTGCTGGTTGAAACCCATCGTCCAGTAGGAAACGACCTTTTTCTTCGGATCGGCATAAAGCTCTGCCATCCGCTGCAGCTTCTGCGGCTCGACGCCGGACAGTTTCGCAGTGTATTCCAGCGTGTAAGGCTCAACGAGCTTGGCATATTCCTCAAACGTGATCGGATCCATCTTGTTGGGATCGGCCTTGTGCGAGGCGTTCTGCGCTTTTTCCTCAAGCGGATGCTGTGGACGCAGGCCATAGCCGATATCGTCAAGCGTCCGCATGAACTGCGTGTGCTTTTCAACGAATTCCTTGTTAACAGCACCGCTCTTGATGATGTGGTTGGCGATATAATTCAGGATGGCCAAATCGGTCTGCGGCTGGAAAATCATGCCGTTATCGGCCAGTTCGTAAGAACGATGCTCAAACGTCGAGAGAATATGGACCTCACAGCCGGGATGGGTCAGGCGGCGATCAGTGAGACGCGACCATAAAATCGGGTGCATCTCGGCCATGTTGGAGCCCCAGAGCACAAATGCATCAGCGTGTTCGATGTCATCATAGCAACCCATAGGCTCATCGATGCCGAAGGTGCGCATGAAGCCGACAACGGCTGAGGCCATGCAGTGACGCGCATTCGGATCGAGATTGTTGGAACGGAAGCCTGCCTTGTAAAGCTTTGAAGCAGCATAACCTTCCCAGATCGTCCACTGGCCGGAGCCGAACATGCCGATTGCATCTGGCCCGCCTTTCTTGAGGGCAGCCTTCCACTTCTCCTCCATGATATCGAACGCCTGTTCCCAGGTGATCGGAGTGAAGTCGCCGTCCTTGTCGAACTTGCCGTTCTTCATCCGCAGCAGCGGCTGCTTCAGGCGGTCTTCTCCATACATGATTTTGGAGAGGAAATAGCCCTTGATGCAGTTGAGGCCACGATTCACCGGAGCGTCCGGGTCTCCCTGCGTCGCGACGACACGACCCGCCTTGGTTCCAACGAGCACGCCGCAACCCGTACCGCAAAATCGGCAGACTCCTTTGTCCCAGCGGATACCGTCGGTTTTGCTGGCGGCAGCCAGTTGAGCATTGGCAGGAACTGATACGCCTGCCGCAGCAGCCGTTGCAGCGATGGCGCTCGCCTTGATCACGTCGCGACGATTGATGGCGTTGGTGCTGTCCGTCATGGAGCGATCCTCAATTATGGACTGCGGCCGTTTCGGCCGGTTCAAAGTTGTGATAGATGAGCGCCGCTGAAACGACGCCTTCGAGTTTGTGAATGGCAGTCAAAGAGTCGATTGCCGCCACCTGGGGCGTATCCTCGATCGTCACCACCACACGAGCGCTATCCTCAACGCTCATATGAATTTCGACGCCGCGAAGCTCCCGCAATGATGCAACCACGCCATCGAACTTCTGAGGATTGGCATGAATGAGAACGCCACAGATATTCATGCGTGAACCTCCGCTGATGTCATGGAAAGAGCTGAGACCGGACAATGAGGCAGACACGCCCCGCACCCTGTGCATCGCTCGCTGAAATGAATGGTTGCTCCGCCGCCTGCTCTTGGATGGAAACGGATAGCCGCCACATCGCATACCTCCTCGCAGAGGCGGCATGAAATGCCTTTTGTTTCAATGCAATGCGAAGACACCGCAGCAGTCAGCCCCCAGCCATTGCTCGGCGTGCGTTCCGTCGAAAAGCAATTTTCGGCACAAGCTTCAGCGCATGCACCACAAAATGTGCAGTGCCCTTGTCCGAACTTCATAACTGGAAAATGTCCGCTTCCGGAAACTATAATTTTCTCGGGGCACGCATCGATACAGGCATGACAGCGGGTGCAGTTCCCTATGAAAGCTGCCGCGTTCCTCGCCCATGGAGGGCGGAACTGAGGCTCGCTCTCACGAAACCTCCCAAATAACTGTCTTCGGGAAACCTCCCCCGGAACTCTGAGCGCCATGACGACCCTTCTTGTTGTTTTTAACTGCTACAAGAAGGAAAGCATCAGAGCCATGACATAAGTCAAATACAAGCTCATTTGGAGGGTTTTTTACCGACATATTTGTCCTGGAACAAATATCCAGATGTTTTATATAAAAAATTATTTCTATTTCCTAATTATATGGAAACACTATATCGCTATATTCGAATGGAAATAACGACTAATCTGTCAAGCATGTAAAAACTACAATCTCGCAAGCCAGAAAACTTTACTGTAGAGTGCGGAGAAGCCCCAGAAAGCCAGTACCCAAAGACCGGCAGCCGCGAACAACAGCAATTCGCTGTCAAACAATCCGTAACCGATACGGGCGACAGCAGCGGTAAAGGCAAATCCATAGATAACTTGCGTCAAGACAGATGCCTGCAACGGTCTTCCGGAATGTCCAAGACTCGCACGGGACATCACAGCCAGCGTCATGATGGCAAAAGCGCCTGCCGTCCAGGCATGAACACCGACACTTATCGAAACAAATCCGAAGCCAGCCAATCCGTTCAGCAGAAAACCGACAGGAACGAAAACATAGCCGACATGTAATATGAAGACCAGCCGATCCCGAATCGTTCTGTCTCCCGCCCAGCGTGCGATTCGCAGAGTTTGCAGGATTCCGGCCAGAAGGAACAGCAATGACGTTACGCTATGCATCGGAAGCGCTATCCATGAGATCAGGGCCAGCCCTGACAACAAGATCACGATCGCGTCGAAGCGTCCGAACGGCTCCGGCATTCGCCCAGACTTCTGCCGTGCCAGCCAGTTACGGGTAAAACTTGGAATGATGCGCCCGCCTATCAGGGTCACCAGAATCAAAACGGCGGCTACCCCGATTCGTATTCCGTAATCCGCCGCTCCCTGCCGAGAAACCTCAAAAAGAAAAATGCCGTTTCCGGATGCGAACAGCATGACGATAACGAGCACCCTGAGGTTGCGAAAGTTTCTGCCTGCAACGATTTCACGGGCAATGACAGCAGCAAGAACGAGCAGAAATGATAAATCGATCAAAGCGGCAGCGGGTAGGCCAAGGAGTTGAGACCACGTTATCGCCAATCGTCCGGCAACCCACAGAGCCGTCAATCCGAACAGCGGCCAACCACGTAAAGGCAATCGCCCTGTCCAGTTGGGAACCGCCGTAAGAAGAAACCCTGCGACTGCCGCAGCCAGATATCCATAAAGCAGTTCATGAATATGCCAATCAAGCGGTGACAGAACCGAGTTTAGTTCAATGTAACCATAAAAAGCCGGTATCCACACCAGGATGACCAACCCGGCATAAATCGAACCGAAGAAAAAGAACGGGCGGAAACCATAGCTGAATAATGCCGGAGCTCGGCTGTGACGCCTCGCATTACCTCGCGTTTCAGGCGTGGCACTCATCCTCAACTCCAGTTTGAAAAGAACATTCAGGCATGCGATAGCAATTACCGGGCCATTTCGGCTTCATACCAGTCATAGCGCAGGCCTGTTATCTTCAGCTTGTGCTGCCGCAAATTTCTGGCATGTTGAACCGGAAGCCCGAAAAATAGAAAAGACTATCAAGGCTGGGGAGAGAACGCATGAGCGGTATCGACCACTCGTTGATTGCAGGGTTTGCGCTATTCAAGGACTTCTCCACGGAGCAGATGAAGAGCGTGCTGAAAGGTGCGAGATCAATCCGCTACCCTGCCAATCAAAACGTATTTGAACAGGACTCCGCAGCGCATTCCTTTTTCTTTCTGCTGCACGGGCATCTGCGCGTAGCAAAAATGACGCCGGATGGCCGCCAGGTCGTTGTCCGCTACGTCAATCCCGGCGATCTTTTCGGCATAGCGCAGGCTATGGGCCGGGCCACATATCCAGCGACTTCAACCGCCGTTGTCGACAGCATCGCCCTGGTATGGCCGAGTTCATCCTGGCCGAATCTGACAGAGCAATATCCGGCATTTGTTACCAACGCCATGCATGCCGTAGGCCGCCGGTTGCAGGAAGCTCATGGTAAGGTAGTAGGGCTGGCAACCCAGACGGCGGACCGGCGCATCGCCCATGTTTTGCTCGACCTTGTGCAGAAGACCGGCCGAGAGAGTGCTCTCGGCACAGAGATCAGCTTCCCGCTCAGCAGGCAGGATGTTGCGGAAATGACAGGCACAACCCTGCATACTGTCAGCCGCCTCCTCAGCGCCTGGGAAGAACAAGGCATTGTAAAGAGCAGACGAAGAAAAATTGCGGTCAGCAACTGGTCGGCGCTCAAGGCGATTGCCGAGAAAGGCGAATGATATCCGCCCGATGCATCGGCTTGTCATCCGGCGAGGATGTCGAACAACAGCTTCATGTTAAGACCAATGATCAATATCGCAAGAAAAACAGCGACCGCGCTGAGCCAGAGCGGAGAAACCAGTTCCCCCATCTTCGTCCTGTCGGTCGTCATCCAGACAAGGGGCACAACGGCAAACGGCAACTGCAAGCTCAACACGACCTGTGACATGATCAGTAACTGCCCGGCATAAGCCTCGCCGTAAAAAACAGTGACCGCGGCAGCAGGAATAATCGCGATAAACCGGGTAATGAGCCTTCGCATCCACGGTTTCATGCGAAAGCGCAAGAACCCTTCCATCACCGACTGGCCAGCCAGGGTCGCGGTAACAGTGGAATTCAGGCCACAGCACAAAAGCGCAATGCCGAACAACGAAGGCGCCCAGACGCTCCCCAGCAGCGGCAACAACATGGCATGTGCATCGCCGAGTTCGGCAACATCATGATGGCCCCGGGTATGAAATGTCGCGGCGGCTAGAACCAGAATTGCTGCATTGACAAAGAAAGCCAATGTCAGAGCCAAGCAGGAATCTATTGTAATATAACCAAGAGCCCTGCGCTTTTCCGGCGCCGATTGTCCGATGGTGCGGGTGTGGACGATGGCAGAATGCAGGTAAAGATTATGCGGCATCACCGTCGCGCCAAGAATGCCAAGCGCAAGATAGAGCATGCCCGGGTCCGAGACGATCTCAGTGCGTGGAACCAACCCGGCGGCCACCTCCCCCCATTGCGGCGAGGCCATGATGATCTGCGCCCCGAAACAAACGGCAATGATCCCTAACAACGTGATGATGAAGGCTTCGAGATATCGAAACCCCAGACGTTGCAGATAAAGAATAAGGAAAACATCCAGCGCAGTAACCGCGACACCCCATGCCAGCGGTATTCCAAACAGCAGATTGAGGCCGATGGCGGTACCAATCACTTCCGCAAGGTCGGTGGCACAAATTGCGAGCTCGGCCAGAACCCAAAGACCCAGTGCAACAGGCCGTGGATAAGCATCTCGACAGGCCTGCGCCAGATCGCGGCCCGTGGCAATCGCCAGCCTGGCGCACAAGGCCTGCAACACCATCGCCATGATGCTGGAAACAACCACCACCGACAGCAGCGCATAACCGTATTTGGAGCCACCTGCGATGGAAGTCGCCCAGTTGCCTGGGTCCATGTAACCCACGGCGACGAGGTAACCAGGGCCGAAAAAGGCAAACAGCTTGCGAAGTTTTGAAGCATTTGCGGCGACAGGTACCGAAGCGAAGACATCAGAAAGTGGCGCCGTTCCCCGCGCCTGCCGCCATCCAGCCTCCGGCTGCTTCTCATAATCCATTGCCGACGCCCTTCATCTTCGCGCCTTATATCGTCCTGCGATTTTTATGAATCACACAACGATATAAATTTCCTTACGCCGCACTGTGCGAAGCTGAAGGCAGTTCCACAGCTAACGCCGCTTTACGCTATTGCGAATTATTTGCAATAAATAGACGGACTGTCAATGTCCCATGGCGAAGAATTCAGGGTCCGCCTGTTTTTTCATGGATTCCCTGATGAGGTTTTCCATCCACGACTAAGGAACTGACAATTTTGTTCACAGCCATGCTTGAACGCCATTGACCGCAGAACGCTTAAACCCTATGGATTGCTTCAATGGAGACGTGGCCGAGCGGCTGAAGGCGGCGGTTTGCTAAACCGTTATACGGGCTTAAACCCGTATCGAGGGTTCGAATCCCTCCGTCTCCGCCA